>JACDJA010000331.1_pt1 | contig 57400 bp, 54 predicted proteins | sample 7449241 | NCBI WGS metagenome assembly JACDJA01 (sample SAMN14253289, study PRJNA609438) | sludge metagenome | isolation source: initial anaerobic sludge | collected 2018-12-20 | reverse complement strand
TCTGGCCGAAAGCATCGCCAGGCGCCACGCCGTTGATCCGGGCATCGCCTCGATCTATGGCGTGGCCGGCACCGGGACACGACTCGATGCCAGTCCGACCGATTCGGGCGAGAACATTGCGCGCCTGTCGATCGCGCTGGCCGAGGGCGCCGGCAAGTCCACCGAAGCGACGGTGATCGCGCGCCTGCGTGAGGGCCTGGATCGCCCCGACGCCGGCGTGAAGTTTGCCCGCCCGGCGCTGTTCAGCTTCTCGGCGCCGCTGGAGATCGAAGTGCGTGGCTACGACCTCGACGCGCTGGCGGCCGGCGGCCAGCGCCTGGCCGCGTTGATGAAGGCCTCGCGCCGCTTTGCCGACGTCAAATCGACCGTGGAAAGCGGCTATCCGGAAGTGCGCGTGCACTTCGACCAGGACCGCGCCGCCGCGCTCGGCCTTACCACGCGCGATGTCGCCGATCGCCTGGTGCGCAAGGTCAAGGGCGAGGTGGCCACGCGCTATGACTTCCGTGACCGCAAGATCGACGTGCTGGTGCGCGCGCGCGCCGCCGACCGCGGCAGCGTGGATGACCTGCGCAACCTCATCGTCGGCTACGTCGCCGGTGCCGGCGCGGCGGTGGACGGCAGCGCCCGGCCGGGAACGGGCGGCGCGTCGGCTGGACGCCTGCGCGACAGCGCCGAGTCGGCCAGCGACATCCCCGTGCGGCTCTCGGCGGTCGCCGACGTCATCGCCGGGGAAGGGCCGGGCGAGATCCACCGTATCAGCCAGGAGCGCGTGGCCATCGTCTCGGCCAACCTGGCCCACGGCGACCTTGCCAGCGCCATCGCCGAGGTCGAAGGCATCGTTGCCCGCCACCCGCTCGCCGCCGGTGTGAAAGTGCACGTCGGCGGCCAGAGCGAGGAACTGCACGATTCGGTCAACTCGCTGCTGTTCGCGCTGGGGCTGGCCATCTTTCTCGTCTACCTGGTGATGGCCTCGCAGTTCGAATCGCTGCTGCATCCCTTCGTCATCATGTTCTCGATCCCGCTGGCGGCGGTGGGCGCGATTCTCGCCCTCAAGCTGTCCGGTTCGCCGATCTCGGTGGTGGTCTTCATCGGCCTCATCATGCTGGTGGGCATCGTGGTCAAGAACGCCATCGTGCTGATCGACCGCGTCAATCAGTTGCGCGAGGCGGGTACGCCCAAGCACGCGGCGATCATGCAGGCCGCGGAATCGCGCCTGCGGCCGATCGTGATGACGACCCTGTGCACCCTGATCGGCTTCGCCCCGCTGGCGATCGGCATCGGCGACGGCGCCGAGGTGCGTGCGCCGATGGCCCTGACCGTGATCGGCGGGCTGGCCGTCTCGACCCTGCTGACCCTGGTGGTCGTGCCGGTGGTGTATGACCTGCTCGACCGGCGCGGGGATGCCTGGTACGCGGCGCGTGGCCACGCTGCGGAAGGCGGGACGCGGGCCGTGGCCGAATCACACGGCCGCGAATCTCCGGTCCCGGCCGGCGGAGCCAGCCAATGACCCTCGCCGAGCTCAGCCTGAAGCGGCCGGTGACCACCATCATGTTCTTCGTGTCGATGGTGGCGGTCGGGCTGATTGCCGCGTTCCGCCTGCCGCTGGAGCAGTTTCCCGCGATCGATGCGCCCTTCCTGTTCGTGCAGATTCCCTATCCGGGTTCCACGCCGGCCGAGATCGAGCGCAACATCACCCGGCCGGTGGAAGAGGCGCTGGCGACCCTGCCTGGCATTCAGCGCATGAACTCGACCTCCGATGCCGAGGCGGCGCAGGTATTCCTCGAGTTCAAGTGGGGCCAGAGCGTGGCGATCAAGGCGGTGCAGGCGCGCGAGAAGATCGATGCCATCCGCGACGAGCTGCCTTCCGACGTGCAGCGCTATTTCGTGCAGAAGTTCTCTACCGCCGACCAGCCGGTGCTGCAACTGCGCATCGCCAACGAGGGCGGTGACCTTTCCAACGCCTGGGACCTGATCGAGCGGGCCGTGAAGCGGCCGCTCGAACGCATCAACGGCGTGGCGCGGGTGGACATTTCCGGCATCGGCCGCCCGGAAGTCCAGATCGAACTCTCGGCGGATCGCCTTTCCGCGCACGGCATCGGGGTGAACGACATCCATGCCAGGCTCAGGCAGGCGAACTTCGCCCTCTCGGCCGGGCAGGTCACGGCCGCCGGGCAGCGCTTGCGCGTGCAGCCGCAGGGCCAATGGCGCAGCCTGGACGACATCCGCGCGATTCCCGTCGATGCGCGTGGCCTCAAGCTCGGCGACATCGCCAGCGTCAGCCTGCGCCCGGCCCGGCTCGACTTCGCCCGCCGGCTGGATGGCCGGCCGGCCGTGGGCGTGGACATCTATCGCGAGCGCAATGCCAACCTGGTCGAAGTCGGCCGTGCGGTGATGGACGAGGTCAGGCGCATCCAGGCCTCGCCCGAGCTCGCCGGGATCAGCGTGTATGCCATGGAGAACCAGGCCGACAACGTGACCGGCAGCCTGCGCGAGCTCGGCAGGGCCGGGCTCGAAGGCACGCTGCTGTCGATCCTGGTGCTGTTCTTCTTCCTGCGCGACTGGCCTTCGACGCTCATGGTGTCGCTGTCCATCCCGATCTGCTTCGTGATGACGCTGGGCTGCATGCACTTCCTCGGCATCAGCCTCAACGTGCTGTCGATGATGGGCCTGCTGCTGGCCGTCGGCATGCTGGTGGACAACGCGGTGGTGGTGGTCGAGAGCATCTATCAGTACCGCGAGAAGGACCCGGGTCGGCCCTGGTACGCGGCGGTGCAGGGCACCCAGGTGGTCGGTATCGCGATTGCCGCCGGCACCCTGTCCAGCGTGGTCGTGTTCCTGCCCAACATCTTCGGCGAGACCAACGACATCTCGATCTTCCTCGCCCAGGTGGCGATCGCCATGTCGATCGCCCACCTTGCGTCGTGGCTGGTGGCGGTGAGCCTGGTGCCGATGCTGGCCGCGCGCCTGCCGGCGCCGAAATACCTGGGTCGCGAGTCGGCGATCACGCGCCTGCGCGACCGCTACGGCCGCGTGGTCGCCTGGACGCTCGCGCACCGCCGCCGCACCATGCTGGCGCTGCTCGGCGTGCTCGCACTCAGCATCGTGCCGGTGACACAGACGAAGACCAGCATGTTCGACGGCGGCGAGGGGCGCCAGCTGCGCCTGTCCTGGGAACTCAATGCCAACTACCGCCTGCAGGACCTCAAGCCGGCCGTGCTGCGCGTGGAGAAGTACCTGCAGGACAACCGCGAGCGCTTCGAGATCAAGTCGGTGTATACCTGGTACAGCGAGCATGGCGATGCGCAGACGCGCATCCTGCTGACCGATCCCGACAAGGCGCGACGCAGTGCGCGCGAGATCCAGGAGGCCATCCGCGAAGGCCTGCCTGCGCTCGCGGTCGGCAAGGTCGGCTTCGACAGTGACGACAGCGCCATGAGCAGTGGCGTGGATCTGGCCCTGGTCGGCGATTCGATGGATGGGTTGGACGACCTGGCCAGCAGCGTGCTGCCACTGCTCTCGCGCCTGCCGAGCCTGCGCGACGTGCGCATCGACAAGGCCGGCGCCAACCACGAGGTGGCCGCCCACGTCGATCGCGATCGCGCCCGCCAGTACGGCTTCGACGCGGACAGCGTGGCGAGCTACATCCAGGTCGCGCTGCGTGGCGTGCCGCTGGCCGATTTCGAGGCCGGCGACCGCACGCTGCCGGTGTGGCTGCGCTTCCAGGGTGCCGACACGCAGAGCGTCGCGGGGCTGTCCGACCTCAAGTTGCGCGCGCAGGATGGCACCCAGGTGCCGCTGCTCGCCATGCTGCGCACCGACGTGCGCGAGGCACCCTCGGCGATCCGGCGCGTCGATCGCCAGACCGCGCTCAAGATCAAGGCCAATCTCGCCGACGGCAAGACCCTGCCCGAGGCGCGGGCGGACATCGAACGGGCCATGGCGGCGGTGACCTTCCCGCCCGGCACGCGCTGGAGCTTCGGCCAGGGTTTCGAGCGTGACAACCAGGCCGGACAGCAGATGCTGTTCAACACGTTGATCGCGCTGTTGCTGGTCTACGTGGTGATGTGCGCGATGTTCGAATCGCTCATCTTCCCGGCCGCGATCCTGTTCACCTTCGTCTTCTCGATCTTCGGCGTGTACTGGCTGTTCTGGCTGACCGGAACCACCTTTTCCATCATGGCCGCGATCGGCATCCTGATCCTGATGGGCGTGGTGGTGAACAACGGCATCGTCATGATCGTGCACGTCAACCAGCTGCGCCTGGATGGCCATCCGCGCAGCGCAGCGCTGATCCTGGGCGCCAGGGAACGCCTGCGTCCGGTGCTGATGACCATGGCCACCGCGATCCTCGGCATGTTGCCGCTGGCCATCGGCGGCGCTGCGGCGTGGAGCGATGGCCCGCCCTACGCGCCGATGGCGCGCGCCATTGCCGGTGGCCTGGCCTTCTCGACCCTGCTCACCCTGCTGGTCCTGCCATGCATCTATTCGCTGCTGGACGATGCGCGGCTGTGGTCACGCCGCGTCGCGGCCGATGCCGGCGCCGGACGCATCCGGCGTACGCTGCCGGGCGCAGCGGCCACAGGCAGCACGGTCTGATCCGCTTGAGCCGCGTTTCGACGCCGACGCTGCTCCCGCAACGGGGCAGCAGCGCAGCGCCGGCAATGCAGGCCGGATCACTTCATGCGGTAGGTGATGCGTCCCTTGGTCAGGTCGTAGGGCGTCATTTCCACCTTCACCTTGTCGCCGGTGAGGATACGGATGTAATGCTTGCGCATCCGTCCGGAAATGTGCGCGGTGATCACGTGTCCGTTTTCCAGCTTGACCCGGAACATGGTGTTGGGAAGGGTCTCGAGGATCGAGCCTTCCATTTCGATGACATCGTCTTTGGACATTGGTCCCTTCGGTTGGGCGGATTTCGGGGCAGCAAAGCCGACGGATTCTGCCACGAATGGGTGCGCGGCGGAAAGCCGACATCGATTCAGGTGACGAGCACCGCCGGCGCCAGCTGCGGACAGCGCCCTTGCCAGCTGCCCTCGATGCCGCCTTGCGCGGCCAGCTCGGCCACCCGGGCGCAGAACCGTGCACGCGGCATTTCGCGAGCCCCCAGGCTGGCCAGGTGGGGGGACGGAATCTGCGCGTCGAGCAGCGGATAGCCCCATTCATGCAGCAGGCGGCAAAGCGCCAGCAGTGCAAGCTTGGATGCATTCGTCGCCGCGCTGAACATGGATTCACCGGAGAACATGCGGCCCACGGCAACGCCGTAGATGCCGCCGACCAGCTGCGCGCCGGAAAATACTTCCACCGAGTGGGCATGGCCAAGCCGGTGCAGTTCGCCGTAGGCGGCCTGCATTCGGGCGGTGATCCAGGTGCCATGCCCGGTACTGCGTGCCGCGGCGCAGGCGCGCACCACGTCCGCGAAGGCGGTGTCCACCCCGATGGTCCAGTCGCAACCGCGCAGCCAGCGTGCGAGCCGGCGCGGTACGTGCGGGGTGGCGGTGTCGAACACCGCGCGCGTGGCCGGCGACCACCACAGGATCGGCTGGCCGTCCGAATACCAGGGAAAGATGCCGCGCCGGTAGGCCGCCAGCAGGCGTTCGGGCGACAGGTCCCCGCCGGCGGCGAGCAGCCCGTCGGGCGCATCCAGCGCCGTCGCGACCGGCGGGAAGGCCGCGGGCTGCGCCGGGTCGAGGAAGGGCAGGTGGATCATGCGCGTCTGGCGTAGGGCGAGCGGGCGAGGAGTTCCTCATGGTAGTCGTCCAGGGCCAGCGCCTCGTGCTCCAGGGCCTGGCCGATCGCGGCGCGGAAGCGTGGGTCGGCAATCCAGTGGAACGATCGGGTACGCACGGGGATAAAGCCACGTGCCAGCTTGTGCTCGCCCTGCGCGCCCGGCTCGAAGTGGGCCAGGCCTTCGTGCAGGCAGTACTCGATGCCCTGGTAGTAGCAGGCTTCGAAATGCAGGCCCGGCACGTGTTCGCTCGCGCCCCAGTAGCGCCCGTACAGGGTGTGCGCGCTGCGCAGGAACAGGGCGCCGGCGATGCAATCATCGCCGCGCAGGCACAGCACTGCCAGCACGCGCCGCGGCAGCGCCTGGCCGAGGTGGCGGAAGAATTCCAGGGTGAGCGCCGGGTAGTTGCCGTGATCGCCAAAGGTGGCCAGATAGAAGCCATGCAGCGCGCGCCAGTCGGCGGCGCCGAGTTCGTCCCCGTGACGGATCACGCAGCGCACTCCCGCCGCGGCGACGCGGCGGCGTTCGTGGCGGATGTTGTTGCGCTTGCGGTGGCTGAGCGCAGCCAGGAAATCATCGAAGTCGTGCCAGCCCCGGTGGTACCAGTGGAACTGCCAGTCGAAGCGCGCCAGCCAGTCGCTGCCATCGAACACCGCTGCGTCGATGGGTGTGGCGAAGTTGAGATGCGCCGAGGACAGGCCCAGCCGCGCGGCTTCCGCTTCCATGGCACGCACCAGCGCCGCGCGCAGTGCCGGGGCACGTGCGTGCGTTCCGGCCAACAGCCGTGGCCCGGTGACGGGCGAATAGGGCACGCCGCACAGGAGCTTGGGATAGTAATCCAGCCCATGCCGCAGGTAGGCCTCCGCCCAGCGCCAGTCGAACACGAATTCGCCGTGCGAGTTGCCCTTGAGGTAGAGCGGCGCCGCCGCGACCAACTGCCCGCCCTCGTACAAGCCCAGGTGGTGCGGCTGCCAGCCGGCCTGCGCATCGATGCAGCCATGCCGTTCCAGCCCGGCCAGGAAGGCGTGGTCGAGGAATGGGTTGTCGTCGGACAGCAGCGCGTTCCAGGCTGCGGCCGGGATCTGGTCGAGCGCGGCGTGGAAGCGAGCGTCCATGTCCGGGGCCGGTCAGGGTCGAAGCCGCATGCCGCGCGACCTGGCAATCAGGCCGCGTGGCCTGGCGTCGGGTTGCCAGGTACCGCGTCCGGGCCCGGGCCCGGGCCGGAGCGAGGCAGCAGGCGGCCTCGCAGCATGCCCGTGCGGCCCTCAGCCCTTGTCCAGAAACTTCTCGGCATCCAGCGCCGCCATGCAGCCGAAACCGGCCGAGGTGACGGCCTGGCGATAGACCTGGTCGGCGACGTCACCGGCCGCGAAGACACCGGGCACGCTGGTGGCGGTGGCGCCGCCGGCCAGGCCGGCACGGATCCGGATATAGCCATTGTCCATGTCGAGCTGGCCTTCGAAGATGGAGGTGTTGGGCGTGTGGCCGATGGCGACGAAGAAACCGGTGACGGCCAGTTCGCGGATCGAATCATCCTGGGTGCTGCGCAGGCGCACGCCGGTGACACCGCTGTCGTCACCCAGCACTTCTTCGACGGTGTGGTTCCAGATGAGGTCCACCTTGCCGGCCTGAGCCTTCTCGAACAGCTTGTCCTGCATGATCTTTTCGGCGCGCAGGCGGTCGCGGCGGTGTACCAGGGTGACCTTGCGGCACAGGTTGGAGAGGTAAAGCGCCTCTTCCACGGCAGTGTTGCCGCCGCCGATCACCACCACGTCCTGGTCGCGGAAGAAGAAGCCATCGCAGGTGGCACAGGCGGAAACGCCCTTGCCCTTGAAGTGCTCCTCCGATGCGATGCCGAGGTACTTGGCGGTGGCGCCGGTGGCGATGATCAGCGCATCGCAGGTGTATTCGCCGCTGTCCCCCTTGAGACGGAACGGCCGCTGCGAAAGGTCGGTGCTGTGGATGTGGTCGAAGACCATTTCGGTGTTGAAGCGCTCGGCGTGCTCGGCCATGCGCCGCATCAGGTCCGGCCCCTGCAACCCTTTCACGTCACCCGGCCAGTTGTCCACGTCGGTGGTGGTCATCAGCTGGCCGCCCTGGGCGAGGCCGGTGATGAGCGTGGGCTTGAGGTTGGCGCGGGCCGCATAGACGGCTGCCGTGTAGCCGGCGGGGCCTGATCCGAGGATGATGACGCGCGAGTGCTTGGCTGTGCTCATGTATAATCCGGGCCGCCTTCAAGGCGGCCGTCCCGTACGTTGTTGGCCGACGCCCGTGCCGCCGGCGCCCCGTTCCCCGTCCCTCGATCCGCCGTGTCGCAGCACGGTGCGCGATCGCGCGGGAGCCCGGAGGATGGGGCGGAAGGGAACATGATTCAAGGCGCCAGGCCGTTCACTCCACAGATTGCTTTACGCGAGGATCCAGCAATGCGCATCGGTGTGCCGTCGGAAACCAAGACCCTGGAAGGGCGTGTCGCCCTGATTCCCGCCGCTTGCGGTGACCTCGTGCGCCATGGCCATGAGGTCCATGTGCAGGCCGGCGCCGGCATCAAGAGCGGCTTTCGCGACGAGGATTACGCCCAGGTCGGCGTGAAGCTCGCGCCGGACGCCAAGGCGCTGTACGACGTCAGCGAGATGATCGTGAAGGTCAAGGAACCGATCGCCGGCGACCTGGAGCACCTGCGCAAGGATCACCTGCTGTTCTGCTACCTGCATCTGGCCGCCGAGCCGAAGCTGACCGAGCGGCTGCTCGGGATCGGCCTCACCGGCATCGCCTTCGAGAGCGTCACCGATGCCGCCGGCAACCTGCCGTTGCTGGCGCCGATGTCGGTCATTGCCGGCCGCATCGCCACGCAGGTCGGCACGCACCTGCTGCACCAGCCAATGGGCGGCAAGGGCAAGCTGCTGGGCGGCCTGCCTTCGACCGAGCGTGGCAAGGTGGTGGTGCTGGGTGCCGGTGCCGCCGGTGGCAATGCCGCGATCCTGGCGGCCGCCGGCGGTGCCAACGTGGTGGTCTTCGACATGCGCCAGGACCGCCTCGCGCACATGATGGAGGTCAACCACAACGTGACCGCGCTCTATCCGTACCAGGAAACGGTGGCGCGCGAAGTGCGCGACGCGGACCTGGTCATCGGCGCCGTTCTGGTGCCAAGCGCGCGGGCGCCGCACGTGATCACCCGGAGCATGGTCGAATCGATGGAGCCGGGCACCGTGCTGGTGGACATCGCCATCGACCAGGGCGGCTGCTTCGAGACTTCGCGCCCGACCACCTGGGCCGATCCGACCTACCTGGTCGACGGCGTGACGCATTTCTGTGTCACGAACATGCCTGGCGCCGTGCCGCAGACCTCTTCGCAGGCGATCTGCGCGGCCATCCTGCCCTACGTCAGCCGCCTGGCCTCGGATGCCGACTGGAAGCAGTACGCGCCGCTCAAGGCGGGTATCAATGTCGCGGGTGGCGAGATCGTGCACCCCGCCCTGAAGGCCTGAATCCGAGCCGCGGTGCGTCGGTGCTTGCCGACGCGCCGTTATTCGCAAACAATGGCTTGCATGCAGAACTTCAGGTAACTCATCCAGGTGGCGCGCGTCGTCCAGAAAGCGGCATCCCCGAGGCTCGACGAGCAGTGGCACAAGCGCCTGCGTGAAGCGGCGTTCCTGCTGCTGTTGCCACTGGCCGTGTATCTGTTCGCCTGCCTGCTGAGCTACAGCCCGGCCGATCCGGGCTGGTCGCATGCCGGCAACCCGGCCGCCGGCATCGAAAACTTCGGTGGCGCCTTCGGTGCCTGGATTGCCGACCTCGCCCTGTACCTGTGCGGGCTGGTCGCCTACCTCGGCCCCTTGCTGCTGCTGGCATTCGGCTGGCTGGTGTTGCGCGGTGTCACCCGCGAAGAGCGTTCGCCCCTGGAGCCCACCCTGCGACTGCTGGGCTTCGTGGCCATCATCGTGGCTGCGCCGGGGCTGGCGCGCCTGCATGATGGCGGGCCGACGCAGCTGCCGGCGGGCCAGGGCGGCATCCTCGGCCAGGCGGTGGGCGACAACCTCGTGCACGCCTTCGGGCCCTTGGGCGCGAGCCTGTTCCTGCTCGCCCTGCTGCTGGTCGGCATCACGCTGGCGACGAGCCTGTCCTGGTTCCGCGTCATGGATGCGATCGGGCGCTTCCTGCTCGGCCTGGGCGGGAGCGTGGTCCGGCGCTGGCGCAGGAGCGGGGAATGGAGCGCGGCGCGCGGCGCCCGCGCCGAGCGTGAAACCGTGCGCAAGGCGGAAACGGTGAAGCTGGCCAGGCGCGAACCGGTGCGCATCGAGCCGGTGCTGGCGCCCATCGCGCGCAGCGAACGCGCACAGCGTGAAACCCAGATCCCGCTGTTCCCCGGCGCGTCGGGCGAAGGCGGGGTGCCTCCCCTGTCGCTGCTGGATGAGCCCAGGCCGCAGGCGGGGGGCTATTCGGCCGAGACGCTGGAAGCGCTGTCCCGCCAGGTGGAGTTCAAGCTCAAGGATTTCCGCATCGAGGCGCAGGTCGTCAGCGCCCATCCCGGCCCGGTCATCACGCGTTTCGAGCTGCAGCCCGCGCCCGGCGTCAAGGGCAGCCAGATTTCCAGCCTGGACAAGGACATCGCCCGCGGGCTGTCGGTGGTGAGCGTGCGCGTGGTCGATGTGATCCCCGGCAAGTCCGTGATCGGCATGGAGATTCCCAACTCGAACCGGGAAATGGTGTATCTGTCGGAAATCCTGAGTTCGGGCAAGTACGACGCGCAGAAGTCGCCGCTGGCACTGGCCCTGGGCAAGGACATCGGCGGCGCGCCGGTGGTGGTGGACCTGCAGAAGATGCCGCACCTGCTGGTCGCCGGCACCACCGGCTCGGGCAAGTCGGTGGCGCTCAATGCCATGGTGCTGAGCCTGCTCTACAAGGCCGGTGCCGGGGACGTGCGCATGATCATGATCGACCCGAAGATGCTCGAGCTTTCGGTCTACCAGGGCATTCCGCACCTGCTCGCGCCGGTCGTCACCGACATGAAGGAAGCGGCCAACGCGCTGCGCTGGTGCGTGGCCGAGATGGAGCGCCGCTACAAGCTGATGGCTGCGGTCGGCGTGCGCAACCTTGCCGGCTTCAACAAGAAGGTGAGGGAAGCCGAGGAGGCCGGCCAGCCGCTGCTCGACCCGTTGTTCCGCATCGACGCCGGCCCGGCGACCGGCCCCGAGCCCCTGCAGGCGCTGCCCTACATCGTGGTCATCATCGACGAGTTCGCCGACATGATGATGATCGTCGGCAAGAAGGTGGAGGAACTCATCGCCCGCCTGGCGCAGAAGGCACGCGCCGCCGGCGTGCACCTCATCCTGGCCACCCAGCGCCCTTCGGTGGACGTCATCACCGGCCTGATCAAGGCCAACATCCCGACCCGCATCGCCTTCCAGGTCTCGTCCAAGATCGATTCGCGCACCATTCTCGACCAGTCCGGCGCGGAAACCCTGCTCGGCCACGGCGACATGCTGTACCTGCCGCCGGGCACGGCGATGCCGGAGCGCGTGCACGGCGCCTTCGTCGACGACCACGAGGTACACCGGGTGGTCGACTGGTTGAAGGCGCAGGGACCGCCGGATTACATCGAGGGCGTGCTGGAAGAAGTGCAGCCGCTCGGCAACGGCCAGGTCATCAGCGAAACCGGCCTGCCGCAGGACGTCGCCGATGCCGAAGGGGGCGAAGATGCCCAGCTCTACGACCGGGCAGTGGCCATCGTCACGCGCACCCGCCGTGCTTCGATCTCCGGCGTGCAGCGCCACCTGCGCATCGGCTACAACCGCGCCGCGCGCCTGATCGAGCAGATGGAACGCGACGGCGTGGTCAGCGCGCCCGAGCACAACGGCAACCGCAGCGTGCTGGCGCCGCCGCCGCCCGAAGACTGAAGTTGCGGATCGGCGCGGCATCGACTGCCGCGCAGGTCGGCCGCGCGCTGCCGGCGGAGATCGTCATGCGGCGCGCGCAGGTGCCGCCTGGTTCAGCTGCATGCAAGATAATCCCCTGCCAGTGCCTTTCCGGATCAGTGCCATGCGTGTTGCGATCTTGCTGTTGTCCGTCTTGCTGGCGCCCGGCGTGCTTGCCGCCGAATCCGCGCGTGAGCGGATGGAGGCCTTTGCCCAGGGTCTGCATTCGGTGCGCGCGGACTTCACCCAGTCCGTCACCGATGCCAACGGCAGGCGCAGCGAGGAATCGCGCGGCACGCTGGCACTGCAGGCGCCGCGCCAGTTCCGCTGGGAAACCCGCGCGCCCTACGAGCAGCTCATCGTGGCCGATGGCACGCGGGTGTGGGTGTACGAACCGGATCTGGAGCAGGTGTCGGTGCGCAGCCAGAGCACCGCAGAAGCGCACAGCCCGCTCACCGTGCTGACCGACCTGGCCAGGCTGGAGCAGGACTATCGCGTCAGCGAGGCAGGAACGCGCGATGGACTGGTGTGGCTGAAGCTGGTTTCGCGCGCGCCGGAGCCTGCGTTCGAGTATGCCGAGCTGGGTTTCGACGCGCACAGCCTGCGCCGCATGCGCTTCAAGGACCAGCTCGGCAATGTCACCGAGATCCGCTTCAGCGACTGGCAACGCAACCCGCAGCTGCCGCCCGCGACCTTCACCTTCACGCCACCTGATGGCGTCGATGTGGTCGGCGACGTCGGCCCCGCCACCGAGGTGTTCCCGATCGGCAATTGATCGTGCTTGGCGCCCTGGCCATCCCGAGCGACCGGCGCAGGACAGCGCCCGTACCGAGGCGCCCGCGCTTCAGCGCTGCAGGATCGGCTTGGCCAGGGCGAACAGTTCCGCGGGCCTGGTCACGCTCACGTCGCGGCCGTCCACGCGGATCAGGCCGTGATCCTGGAAACGGCGCAGCACGCGGCTGACGGTTTCCGCGGCCAGGCGCAGGTAGTTGGCGATGTCGCCGCGCGACATGGCCAGGTGCAGGAAGTCGGCCGGGAAGCCGCGTTCCACATAGCGTCGACCCAGGCTGACCAGGAATGCCGCCAGGCGCTCGTCGGCGGAATAGTCGCCGGCGAGCAGGGCCGCGTTGCCGATGTCCTTGCTGAGCCGGCGGAAGAGTTCCTGCTGGATGCCCGGGACGCGTGCCGCCAGCGTGGACAGCGCAGGGAAGGAGAAGCGGCACACTTCCACCGTATCCAGCGCGATCGCGTCGCAGGGGTAGGATTCCGGGTGGATGGCGTTGAGGCCGACCAGTTCGCCGGGCAGGTAGAAGCCCAGCACCAGCTCGCGGCCCTCGATGTCCACCAGGCGCGTCTTGACCGTGCCCTGGCGCACCGCATAGATCGCCGAGAAGCGCTCGCCGGTGCGGAAGATGGCCTCGCCCGAACGGTAGTTGCCGACGTGCTCGACCAGGCAGTGCAGGTCGCGCAGCGCGATCTTGTCAACCCCCCGCGCCGTGCATACCGAACCAAACGCGCAGGTGGTGCAGAAGGTCTGATCGTCGCCGTCGTCGGCGATCGGGTTCGGCACGATGCGCCCGTGCGTTGTCGCGTAGCCCATGCGGGGCCTGCCTCCGTATCACGGTTCAGACCGCGCGCGAGTATCGGAGGCCGGGCTCGTCAACGTAGGCGTCGAAGCACATCGCGATGTTGCGCAGCAGGAACTGCCCACGCGCGGTGACCGTGATCCGCTCCGGCGAGCACGTGACCAGCCCGTCCCCTTCAAGCGGGCGCAGGCGGTCCAGTGAATGCTGGAAATAACGTTCGAATTCTACTAGATGTCGAGCCTCGAAGGCAGGGATGTCGAGGAAACCGTCGCACATCAGGCGCTGGATGAGGTCGGCGCGCAGCAGGTCGTCGCTGTCCAGGCGCAAGCCGCGCGCGATCGGCAGGCGTGCATTGTCGAGCGGTGCGTAGTAGCCGGTCAGGTCCTTGGCATTCTGGCTGAAGGTGGCGCCGACGTGGCTGATTGCGCTCATGCCCAGGCCGATGAGGTCGCAGGCCGCGTGGGTCGAATAGCCCTGGAAGTTGCGCTGCAGGGTGCCCGCCTGGGCGCTGAGCACGAGATCGTCGTGGGGCAGGGCGAAGTGGTCCACGCCGATGTAGCGGTAGCCGGCGGCAGTGAGCTTTTCCACCGCGAGCTGCAACAGTCCGAGCCGCGTGCGCGCGTCCGGCAGATCGTACTTGTCGATCTGGCGCTGCGCCTTGAAGCGCTCTGGCAGATGGGCATAGCCGTAGGCGGCGACCCGGTCGGGGCGCAGTTCCAGCACCTGGTCCAGCGTGTGCGCGAAGGTCGTCTCGTTCTGGCGCGGCAGGCCGTAGATGAGATCGAGGTTGATCGAGCGGATGCCGGCCGCGCGCGCGCCGTCCATCACGGCACGGGTTTCCTCGACGCTCTGGATGCGGTTGACCGCCCGCTGCACTTCGGGATCGAAATCCTGCACGCCGAGCGAGATGCGGTTGATGCCGGCCGCGGCAATCTGCCGCACGTAGTCGCCATCGCAGAAGCGCGGGTCGAGCTCCGCGCCGAACTCGCGCGCCGGGTCGCGGCTGAACGAGAAGTGCCGCCCCAGGGTCTCGATCAGCTCGACCAGCTGGTCGGCGTCGAGGAAGTTCGGCGTGCCGCCGCCGAAGTGCAGTTGTGCCAGCACCCGGTCGCGGTCGAACAGGGCCGAGACCGATTCGATCTCGCGGTACAGCCGGGCGAGATAGCTGCCCGCCTTGGCCTTGTCGCGCGTGATGATGCGCGCGCAGCCGCAGTAGAAGCAGGGCGACAGGCAGAACGGGATGTGCACGTACACCGACAGGTCGCGCGGGATCGGGTCCTGGTTCGAGGCATCGATGGTGCGGCGCAGTTCCGCTTCGCCGAAGTCCGGGCGAAAATGCGGTGCGGTGGGATAGGAGGTGTAGCGCGGGCCGTTGACGTCGTACTTGGCGACGAGCGCGCGGTCGAACTGGGCGAGGGTAGTGTCCATGGTGTGATCGTGGATTGCCCTGCCGATCAATGCCTTGATGCCGATCAAGAGCGCGGATCCGGGGTTCTGGATTGGGGACGTGCAAGCGCAGGCGCCTGCATCGGCGGAGCCACCGCCCTGCGCGGGAACGGCCGGGCTCCGGCTCGGCCCCATCCACGCCGGTCGCGAGGCCTTGCTAGGCTTCTCCCGGGCGCGGTCGATCCGCAGCTCGGCCGCCTTCATGGGGCGATCCGGCGCCCGGATGACTGGACAGGTGCGCTAGGCTGAAGGACGGTTTTCGCTCTGGACGACCCGCGTGGCTGAATCCGCATCCCTTGCCCGCATCGCGAATAGACTCGGTCGCGAGCTCGACCGCTTGGCGTGGACTACGCCGAGCCATGTCTACAACCCGTTGCAGTACGCCTGGAACGGCCATGCCACCTACCTGCGCCGGCATGGCGACGGCACTGGCCGGGTGCTGCTGCTCGGGATGAACCCGGGCCCCTGGGGCATGGCGCAGACCGGCGTGCCGTTTGGCACCGTGCCGGTGGTGCGCGACTGGTTCCACATAGAAACCCAGTTGGCGGCGCATCTGCCCGAACAGCACCCGAAGTATCCGATCCTCGGCATGGCCTGCCATCGTCGCGAGGGCAGCGGCGAGCGGCTGTGGAGCTGGGCCCAGGCGCGCTTCGGCACGCCGCAGGCGTTCTTCGGGCGCTTCTTCGTCTGGAACTACTGCCCCCTGCTGTTCCTGGCGCGCAATCGCAACCTGATTCCGGCCGCGCTTGGCGCGAGCGAGCGCCAGGCGCTTGGCCTGGCCTGCGACGCGGCGCTGCGGCGGGTCATCGAGGTGCTCGATCCGGTCGCCCTGGTGGGCATCGGCCGCTATGCCGAACAGCAGTTGCAGCGTCTGGCGGGCGACACGTGCAGTGTCACCTACCTGCCGCACCCCAGCCCCGCCAGCCCGGCAGCCAACCGCAACTGGCCGCAGATGGCCGAGGCGGCGCTGGCGTCCTGGTTGCCGGATGCTGCCCGGCCACGCGCCGCGGCTACTTCTTCGAAATGAAGCGGTTGCCCTCGATGTAGAAGCGCAGCGGCCGGGTGGCCCATTCGCCGGCATAGTCCACGCCGATGCGTGGCCGCGCGACGATGGAGAAGGGGACTTGCGTCGGCGGACGGGCGATGTAGAGCGTGTCGCTCAGCAGGTCGTGGCCATACAGCGACAGATCGATATCCATGGCCTTGCACAGGCGGCCCGGCCCGCTCGCGCTCAGGCTCAGGTTGGCCACCGGTTCGAGCGCGCGCAGCAGCACGGCGGTGCCGGTGCCCTCGGGCTCGGTCACCACGTTCATGCAGTGGTGCATGCCGTAGATCAGATAGACATAGACGTGCCCGGGTGGGCCGAACATCGCGCGCGTGCGGGCGGTGCGGCCACGCGAGGTATGTGCGGCGAGGTCGTCCGGACCCAGGTAGGCTTCCACCTCGACGATTCGCCCCACGCGCTGCAGATCGCCGACCTGGTGGACCAGCAGCTTGCCCAGCAGCTCACGTGCGACCTGCCGGGTGTCGCGCGCATAGAAGCGCCGTGGCAGCTTGCGGTAGCGTCGCGGGCGGGCCGCCGTCGGCGGTACGGACGGGGTCGTCGGAGACAGTTCTCGGGCCATGCAGGTGGAGGATGGATTGACGCGCTGCCTGCAGTATGGCGCATCATCCCGGCCAGGCAGGTATCGAACTCGGCGTGAAATCCCCACGACAACCTTCGGCAACGCGTCGCCGGCTCGGCCGCTCGCGGCCCTACACCCGGGCGGACATCCCCAGGCGCCTGCTGGAGTGGCACGCTCCGCGCGCCAACCGCTGGGAGCACCTGGGTGTCGAAGCCGGCGCCCTCGACGTCGAGTGGCTGGAAGCGGGCGGCGTGCGCACCGAACGCCTGGCGCAGGGTCATTGGCGCTGGATTGCCCCGGGGACGCGCTGGCGGATTGCCGGCATCGATGCACTGACCCGTTTCGTGCTGGAAATCCACGCCGACGAATCCACCGTGGCCAGTGCGCCGCAACCCCTGCGCGCCGCCCTGCTGGAGGAGGCGCCGCGCCTGGTGCTGGCGGACCAGGCCGACCTGGCAACGTGCCTTGCCGACCTGGCGGCCGGACAACGCTGCCTGCTGATGGCCGGCTTCGATTTGGAAGCGGCCCTGCGCCCGGCGTTGCTGGCCGGCGCGAAGACCCTGTGCTGGCATCCACTGGAAGCCGGTCCGGGCGGCGCGGTGGCGCTGCTCTGGCGCGCGTCGCGGCCGGTTGCGTGCGCCGAGTACCTTGCCCGTGACCATGCGCTGATCGAGGCCGCCCTGGCCGGCGCCTTGCGTGGCGACCGTCAATGCGGGCGCTGGCTGCGCAACGCGCTCGCGCGCCATCTGTACATCGAGGAAGAGCGCCTGTTCCCGGCCTGGCTGCAGGCGGGCGGCAACGCAGGTTGGGTGCGTGGGCTGCGCAACGAGCATCGCCACCTGCGCACCGACCTGGAACGACTGGACGACCCGGTCGCCCGCCGCCGCTTCCTGCTGCTGCTCGACGGCCATGACGAGAAGGAGGAGCAGATCGTCTATCCCGACATCATCGTGCGGCTGCGGGGCACGCTCGACGAACTGACCTGGCAGGTGATGCTCGAAGGCCTTACGCCGCCGGCATCGACCGCGCGGGGTCGCGCGGCGCCTGGGTCGGCGGACCCAGGATGATCGCCGCGAGCACGCGCCGACCCTCTCCGGCAAGCAGGTTGTAGGTGCGGCAGGCGGCGCCGTTGTCCATCACCTCGATGCCGATGCGTTGCCGCAGCAGGGCGACGCGTGCGGCATGCGAGGGAAACACCTGGCGCGTTCCGGTACCGAGCAGGACCACCTCGGGCTGCAGCGCGGCGATCTGCTCGGCGGCGGCCACGTCGAAATCGGCCGGCGAGGTCACCGGCCACTCCTCGACCAGTCGTTCAGGCGTGAGCAGGAAGCTGCGTTCCAGCACGCGATCCACCACCGTCACGCTGCTGGCGGTTGCGCTGCGGAAGTAGAGGTAGCCCTCGGGACGTTCCTGATTGAGATCCACGGTGGCCTCAACGCGGCAGGGTGTAGGCGGCGCGATCCGGGTTGCAGCGGTAGAACGCGGCCGTCTTGCCGATCGCCTGAACCAGCTCGGCCCCGGCTTCGTTGCGGATCGACTCGATGGCGGCTGCGCGCGCCGCGCGGTCGTCGTCGGCGAGCTTCACCTTGATCAGTTCATGGTGGGCAAGAGCGCCCGCCAGTTCTTCGAGCAGGGCGGGCGTGATGCCCTTCTGGCCGACCTGGATCACGGGCTTGAGGGCATGCGTGAATCCGCGCAGGTAGCGCTTCTGGGCCACCGACAAGGGCCGCTGCGGGCCGCTCGGTGCGGGTGTCGTCGCGGCCGCCTTGCGGACTGGCGGCTGGCGCGGGGTGCGTGCAGCGGGATTGCGGTGCTTGGGCTGGGGCATCGGGCGGGGCGCGAAGTGCGCTGCTGGGCGGAAGGCGAGGCCCGACAGGGTATCATGGGCCACTCGTGGGTCGCGCGGCGGCTGTGACTCCCAGGAACCAGGACGCCGATGGCGCGCAGCAAATCCAGTTCCCGCTGGCTGCGGGAACACTTCAATGATCCCTTCGTCAAGCGTGCCCAGGCCGAGGGCTGGCGCTCGCGTGCAGTGTTCAAGCTGGAAGAGCTGCTGGAACGCGACCGCCTGATCAGGCCCGGCATGCTGGTGGTCGATCTGGGTGCCGCGCCGGGCGGCTGGTCGCAGGTGGTCCGCCAGCAGCTCGGCGAGAAGGGACGGGTGGTGGCGCTGGACATCCTGCCGATGCAGGGCATCGGCGGTGTCGAGTTCATCCAGGGCGACTTCCGCGAGGAAGCAGTCCTCGAACGATTGCGCGACCTGCTGGCCGGCACACCGGTCGATCTTGTGCTTTCCGACATGGCCCCCAATCTCAGTGGCATGAGCGTAGTGGATCAGCCACGCGCCATGTACCTGGTCGAACTGGCCGAGGAGTTCGCCGCCACGCATCTGCGCGAAGGCGGGGCGTTTCTGGTCAAGGTGTTTCAGGGCGCAGGGTTTGATGATCTGGTGCGGCGCTTGCGTGGTCGCTATGCGCGCGTCAGCATCCGCAAACCGAAGGCGTCGCGTGCGCGCAGCGCCGAAGTCTATGCGCTGGCCATCGGCAAGCGCGGCAAGGAAAACTGAATGATGTCTGATCGTGGTACGACCAACATGGCTGCATGTGGATTGCCCGCCCGGGAACGGGCGCGTCGCGTCGCGGGGTGCGCACCATGAATGACATGGCCAAGAACCTCCTGCTCTGGGTGATCATCGCGGTGGTCCTGCTCACCGTGTTCCAGAGCTTCAGTCCGCGCACGACTGCGCCCTCGGATGTGTCCTATTCGGACCTGACCCAGCAGGTCAGCAATGGCGGCGTGGCCTCGGTGACGCTGAGCGCGGAGATGCCCTCCAAGGCCACCGCCAAGCTCAAGGATGGCAACACCATCTCCACCACCATTCCGATCGGCGCCAACCAGGAACTGGTCAACCTGCTCGCCAAGAGCGGGGTGGAGGTGCGCCAGACGCCGCAGGACAACGTGATGCCGCTGTGGCGCATCCTGCTCGACTGGGTGCCGATACTCATCTTCATCGGCCTGCTCATCTACTTCATGCGCCAGATGCAGGCCGGCGCCGGGGGCCGTGGCGCCATGAGTTTCGGCCGCTCGCGTGCCAAGCTGCAGGGCGAAGACCAGATCAAGGTCACCTTCGCCGACGTGGCCGGCTGCGACGAGGCCAAGGAAGAAGTCTCCGAACTGGTCGATTTCCTGCGCGATCCGTCCAAGTTCACGCGGCTGGGCGGCAAGATTCCCCGCGGCGTGCTCATGGTCGGCTCGCCCGGTACCGGCAAGACGCTGCTGGCCAGGGCCATTGCCGGCGAGGCCAAGGTGCCGTTCTTCTCCATTTCCGGCTCCGATTTCGTCGAGATGTTCGTCGGCGTGGGCGCGGCGCGCGTGCGCGACATGTTCGAACAGGCCAAGAAGCACGCGCCCTGCATCATCTTCATCGACGAGATCGACGCGGTCGGCCGGCATCGCGGTGCGGGCCTTGGCGGAGGTCATGACGAACGCGAGCAGACCCTCAACCAGTTGCTGGTCGAGATGGACGGCTTCGAGGGCAGCGAGGGCGTCATCGTCATCGCCGCGACCAACCGCCCGGACGTGCTCGATCCGGCGCTGCTGCGCCCGGGCCGCTTCGACCGCCAGGTGGTCGTGCCGCTGCCCGACCTCAAGGGGCGCGAGCAGATCCTCAAGGTGCACATGCGCAAGGTGCCGCTGTCCAGCGACGTCGAGCCGCTGGTCATCGCGCGGGGCACGCCCGGCTTCTCCGGCGCGGACCTGGCCAACCTGGTCAACGAGGCGGCCCTGTTCGCCGCCCGCGACAATCGCCGCGATGTGGACATGAGCCACTTCGAGCGCGCCAAGGACAAGATCATGATGGGCGCCGAGCGCCGCTCCATGATCATGAGCGACGACGAGAAGGCGCTCACCGCCTACCACGAGGCCGGCCACGCCATCGTCGGCCTGTCGGTGCCCGAACATGACCCGGTGCACAAGGTCACCATCATCCCGCGCGGGCGCGCGCTTGGCATCACCATGTTCCTGCCCGAGCAGGACCGCTACAGCCACTCGCGCACCTCGCTGGAAAGCCGGCTGGCCAGCCTCTATGGTGGCCGCGTCGCCGAGGAACTCGTCTTTGGCGAGGACCAGGTCACCACCGGCGCCTCCAACGACATCCAGCGTGCCACGCAGATCGCGCGCGACATGGTCACCAAGTACGGCCTGTCCGAGGAACTGGGCCCCATGACCTACGCAGAGGAAGAGGACGAGGTGTTCCTCGGCCGCTCGGTCACCCAGCACAAGAACGTATCCGAGGAAACCGCGCGCCGCATCGACGAGGTGGTGCGCCAGACCATCGACCGCGCCTACGCGCGGGCCAGGGAAATCCTCGTCGACAACCGTGACAAGCTCGAATCGATGGCCCAGGCGCTGCTCACCTACGAGACCATCGACCGCAGCCAGATCGCCGCCATCATGGCCGGTAAGGAACCGGAGCCGCCCAAGGACTGGCGCCGCGACGCGCCCGGGTCGGACTCGGGCAGCGGCGGCAGCCGCCCGGCCGAGACGCCGATCGGCGGCCCGGCCGCGCAGAGTCGGAGCTGGGCCGCGGATCGCGAAGGCATGCACTAGCCGTCCGGCTCCGGTCATGGATGACCGCCCGCCGTGCGATGCGCATGGCGGGAAGTGTCAGCCCGTGGCCGGTGATGTCTTGCGACCCGACCGCTCGCCGTGCTCGTGCAGCATGTCCCGTGGGCCGGCGTGCTTCAGTCCTCCTGCCAGACCACGCGCGCCTTGTACAGGCTGAGGGCGGATCCCTCGCAGGCGCCCCCGCCAAGCGCGAGATTGATCGAGTAGCCGCAGCGGGCCGGATTGGCGTAGTAGCTCGGGATTGTGCTCCTGTCGAAGAAGCGTCCCGGAGACGGTCCACCCGCCGCCTGGCTCCTGACCTGCGCGAGCACGGTCTGCGACGGATTCCCGGTGTGGCTTTCGTCCATGCAGGTTGCGAGCAGGAAGGCAGTAATGTCCTTCGGCGAGGCGTCGTAACCCCACAGGTCCAGGAACATCAGTCGATGTCCGGATGGCACGTGCACGACGGCCGAGGCGAGGCTTGGAGCGGCGCCGGCCGTGCATTGCAGGGTGCCCTGGCCGGTGGTGTCATAGCCGACCGAACTGGACGCCATGCGGAAATCGTCACCCGTCACCGAGTAGGACGCGGCGTCATCTTCGTGGCCGCCCAGCGGCCGGACGGGTGCAGCCATGTCCGCCGGGTGATCGGGTAGCAGGCGCCAGACGTCCGTGGCATCGGCGGGAAACCCCATTGCGGCAAGTGCGGCAGGATCGATGACCGGAACCGCTTGGCTGCCCGCGCGGGCAGCCAGGCTCAGCAGCAGACCGGCGAGCACCAGGAGTGGAATGGAACGGATCGCCTTCATGCTCAGTGCCCCCATTGGCTGAAATCGCTGCGGAAGATGACGTCGGGATCGAAACTCGTCAGGCGTACGCGGATCAGGCGCAGGTCCGTCGATGCGCAGGCCGCGCCTGGCACGGCGAAGCTGGCTTCCAGGAAGTAGGCGCACTCGCTGCTGCGCGCGCCGGCCAGGCTGGTCGTCAGCATCGTCGAAAAGCCGCCGGCGGCGCCGCTGGTGCTCGTGCTGGCGAGGATGGTGCGTTGCGGAATGCCGCCGCCCAGAAAGGGTTGGCAGGCCTCGATGAGCTGCAGCGAGAGGTCGTTGCTCGCGGAGGCGTCGTTGCCCCAGACCTGCACCGCGACGATTGCATGGTCCTCGCGAAGGTCGAAGGGATAGACGAGCATGCGCTGGTCGGCATCCACGCCATTGCGGCAGTAGGCGCCAAGATAGCCGTCGCGCGCCACGTCGAGCGCGCTGCTGGCGGCAAATCCGGAGCGGCCGTTGTAGTTCTGGAACTCGATACCGTACAGGACTCCGGCGCGTACCTGGACGCCCGCGGTGGCAAGCAGGGCCGCGAGCAGCAGCGCGGCCTTTGGGGTATGGCTGAGAGCGTTCATGGGCTTCACTCCGGTTCAGGGCAGGGCGTACTCGACGCGCACCTTGTCGAGGAACAGGGCGCCACCGACGCAGGGGCCGGAAATCGAGCTGGACAGGCGCACTCGCGCGAAGTAGCGACAGACGCCGCGATCGACGACCACCGGTGCGCCGCTCAGATCCAGCGTGACCACGAAGTCGCCGGGTGTGCCGGCCGTGGATGTACTGCCGAGGATGGTCGTTGTCGGCGTGGATGTGTCGCCGAAGCCGCGGCACGTCGACATGAGGAAGACGCTCATGTTCTCGGTGGCCGTGTTGTCCAGGCCGAACACGTCCAGGTACGTGATGCGGGCCTGGTCGGGCAGATCCAGCGTCGCCGTGGCGAACGGATCGGTGGCGCCGCTCAAGCAGTAGAGGCTGGGCGGCGCGCCGGCGTGCCGGAACGCGCTGGTGCGACCGACGAAGGCGGTGCCGATACGCGTCAGGTATTCACCGCCCGGCCAACCGCTCGGCGCATTGCGGCGTTCGCCGTCCGCTTGCCGGGCACCTGTGCGCACCCGCACGGTGACGGCCGCATCGTCGATGCCGGCGGCGGCGCGTTCGTCGGCATTTGCCGGCCGGCTGGCCGGATCGGCCGCCGCGAGACTGCAGCCGATCGCGAGTGCGGCCATTGCAATGGATCGTGCGCTCACCTTCTTCTCCTGTGCTCGTTGATGGGTGCGCCGGCGACGCCAGCCATGGGGCATCCAAACGCAGCGGCTGGCGCGTGCCGGACCCGCCTCCCATCTATCGGAATCGGGTGGCGAAGCGTGCCAAACGTCCTGCGCGGCTACGCGGCATACGGCACGCGCTCGGCTACACTTGCCGCATGTTTCATCCCGTACTGGATTGCAACGGCCGCGAACTTGCGCTGGATCGCCCGCGCATCGCCGGCATCATCAACGTCACGCCGGACTCGTTTTCCGACGGCGGACGGCATTTCGATGCCGGACGCGCGGTGGCGCATGGCCTGGCGCTGGTCGAACAGGGCGCGGACCTGCTCGATATCGGGGGCGAATCGACCCGCCCCGGCGCGCAGGCGATTTCGGCCGACGAGGAAATCGCGCGCGTGCTGCCGGTGATCGAAGCGCTCGCGCAGCAGACGGGCGTGCCGCTCTCGATCGATACTTCCAAACCGCAGGTCATGCGTGCGGCGGTCGCCGGCGGCGCCGGGCTGATCAACGACGTTTACGCGCTGCGCGGGGAAGGTGCGCTGGATGCCGCTGCGGCCTTGGGTGTGCCGGTGTGCCTCATGCACATGCAGGGCGAACCGCGCACCATGCAGGATGACCCGCATTACGAGGACGTGGTCGGCGAGGTGCACCGCTTTCTCGCCGAACGCCTGTTCGCCTGCCAGATGGCAGGCATCGACAAGCGCCGGATTCTCGTTGATCCGGGCTTTGGCTTCGGCAAGACGCTGGCGCACAACCTCGCCCTGCTCGCCGCGCTGGCGCGTTTTGCGGAGCTGGCCCCGGTGCTGGTCGGGTTGTCGCGCAAGGCGATGATCGGCACGCTGACCGGGCGCGAGGGCGGCCCCGCGCGTGCTGCCGGCTCGGCGGCGGCGGCGCTGGTGGCAGTGCAGAACGGCGCCGCCATCGTGCGTGTGCACGATGTCGCCATCACGCGCGACATGCTTTGCGTGTGGCAGGGCGTCACGGCCGCCGCCCCGCCGCAGCGCCAGTCGGCAACGCCGGCGAAGGCGTCACTGTCGGACGAGGACTGATCGCCCCGCGATCAGCGGAAGCTGCGATGGGAGCCGACGGGCCACGCCGCGGATCGTGACGGGTCGTCCGATAGCGGCTATGCGCATCCCCGCCGGGTGCGTTTCAGCGCTGGTCTGCGGCGCGATCCGCGGTATCCAGCAGGGCCGCGAGGTCGGCGGGCAAGGGTGCGGCCGGGTAGGCCGCGTGGAGCGCCTGAAGCTGCGCGACGGCCTGCGCGCGCTCGCCCTCGCGCAGCAGCTGGCGGATGACGGCAATGCGCGAGCCGAACTCGACCGGGTCCGCCGTATTGGTGGCGTCCTGCGCCTGGCGTGCCTTCGCCGGCGCTGTGGCGGCCCGGGGCGGAGCGTCGACGTCGATGGACGTTGGCGGATGGCCTGCGGATTCGCGCGCGTCCGCTCTCGCGGGCGCGGTGTCCAGCGGGGTCGCCTGCCGGTGCCCGGCGCGCGGCGCCGTAATGGGTTCCACCTGGATGGCGTGGTCGTGTGCGCCCTGTGGCCGCGGCGCGAGCAGCGGTTCGTTGCCGATGCGCCAGGCGATGCCGGCGGCCAGGACCAGTCCCGCGGCCGAGCCCAGCCAGGTCCACCAGCGCTGGCCGCGGGCCTCCTGGCCACGCGCGGCGCGCGCCGCCGCGCCCAGCACGGCCCGGTCGAGCCGGCGCGGCGGTTGCGCACGGGCCAGGCGGCGGTACACGGCGGCGTACTCGCCGCCCGTCTCGGACAGCAGGCGCGCCAGGGCGGCGTCATGCTCGTGCGGATCCGGGTTCATGGCGCGAACCTCGCACGCATGCGTGTCAACGCGTAGCGCAGGCGGGATTTCACGGTCTCGCGACCGACCCCGGTGACTGCGCCGATCTCCTCGAGGCCCAGGCCAGCTTCCACACGCAACAGAAAGGCCATGCGCTGCTCGGGCGGGAGTTCCTCCATGGCCAGCTGCAGGCGGCGGCGTTGCTCGAACTCGCTCAGCACGCGCTCGGGCTGGTCACGCTCCGGTGCGGCCAGGCGATCCAGCACGGCCTCGGCCTCGGCCCGTGCCAGGTGCGGGCGCTGGCGGCGAAAGCGGTCGCGGGCAAGGTTGTGCGCGATCTGCAACAGCCAGGTGGTGAAACGTGCCTGCGCCCGGTAGCGTGCGCGGGCACGGATCAGACGGCTCCAGGTTTCCTGGAACATCTCGTCGGCATCGGCACGATTGCGCAGCGTGCGCAGCAGGAAGCGGTACAACATGGCCCGGTGGCGCCCGTACAGCACCTCGAATGCGATCAGGTCGCCCTTGGCATAGGCAAGCATCAGGTCCTCGTCGGTGCGCTCGTCCATCGTGCAGTGGGCGTGCGGCAGGGCGGCCGCATCATCGAGGCGCATGCTACGACATTGAACGCGACGCGCGCGGCGCCGGGGTTGACGTTGCGGGTCGGCCTCGGGCGGCGCGCATTGTGGTGTCCGCTGCGCGAGTCGGCTAGGCTGGGAGTTCCATTCCCGATGCGTGTCCATGGGCACCGAACAGCCCCCGTTCATCGTTGCGATTCCGGCGCGCCACGCCTCCACGCGACTGCCCGGCAAGCCGCTGCTGCCAATCGCTGGCGTGCCCATGATCGTGCACGTGGCGCGTCGCGCACGCGCTGCCGGAGCGCAGGCCGTGGTGGTGGCGACCGACGATGCACGCGTGGCCGCCGCGGTCGAGGCGGAGGGCGTACGCGCGGTCATGACCGACAGCCAGCTGGCTTCGGGGAGCGACCGGCTGGCGGCCGCGGCGCGCGTGCTGGCCTGGCCGGATGAAGCCGTCATCGTCAACCTGCAGGGCGACGAGCCCCTGGCCCCGGCCAGTGGCATCCGCGCGGTTGCCGCGGCGCTGACCGCGGGCGATGCGCCCATGGCGACCCTGGCCACGCCGGTGCGCGATGCGGCCGAGTTGTTCGATCCGGACTGCGTGAAGCTGGTGCGCGATCGTGCCGGGCGGGCCCTGTATTTCAGTCGGGCGCCCATGCCGTGGCCACGCGATGCCTTTTCACGCACCCGCGCCGACTTGCCTGCAGGTGTTCCATTCCTGCGGCATATCGGTATCTACGCCTATCGGGCCGGGTTCCTGCGCGCGTTCGCGGCGCTGGCGCCGACCACGCTGGAGCGCACCGAATCGCTGGAGCAGTTGCGCGCACTCGAACATGGCTTCGCCATCCAGGTGGCGCTCGCGCCGGAGCCGTTCCCGGCCGGGGTGGATACTGCGGCGGATCTGGAGCGGGTCACGCGCATTCTCGAAGGAGTCGTGGCATGAAGCGCATCCTGTTCATCTGCATGGGCAACATCTGCCGTTCGCCAACGGTGGAGGCGATTGCGCGCGTGGAGTTTGCCCGTGCCGGGCTGGCTGTCGAAGTGGCTTCGGCCGGCACCGAGGATTACCACGTCGGGCGGGGTGCGGACGCGCGCTCGATCGCGGTTGCCGCCGCCCATGGCTATTCACTGGCGGCGCACCGTGCGCGCCAGGTGTGCAGCGCGGACTTTGCTCGTTTCGATCATCTGCTGGTGATGGACCGCACCAACCTGCGCGCGCTGCAGCGATTTCATCCGGACGGACCGGCAGTGCAGCCGGCGCTGTTCCTGGATGAGGAAGAACTGCCTGATCCCTACTATGGGGAGCACGCCGACTTCGAGCGTGTGATCGTGCTGGCGCGGCACGGTACGCAGCGCTGGATCGAGCGTTTGCGCGGCACGCCGGGGGTGCGCTGATGGGCACGCGCGGCGTGGCGGCAGATTGGCCAGGGGACCTGCAATGGGTCAATACACCGCAGCCGCCGGAGCTGGCCGGCTTGCGCGGACACGTGGTGCTGGTGTGGTTCTGGAGCTTCGACCAGGTCAACTGCTGGAATGTCGCCCATGCCCTCGCGCGACTTGAACGGAAATATTACGACGGCCTGGCGGTGGTCGGCATGCACTGCCCGAAGTACCCATACCAGCATGCGATCGCGCCGGTCCTGCAGGCGGTGAACCGGCTCGGCATCCGCCACCCGGTCGCCAGCGACCCGGAGTTTCGCGTCTGGCGCGAACACGAGATCAGCGCCTGGCCATCGATGTTGCTGATCGATGCCACGGGCCGCGTGGCCGCGCGCTACTCGGGCGAAGGCACCCTGGATCCGCTGGACGCGCATATCGCCGCGCTGCTCGATGAGGCAGCCATGCAGGATGCCCGCAGCTACGAGCCGGTGGCGCCGGCCCTGCGGCCGGAGCCGCGCACCGCGCTGGCATTTCCGTCCGGGCTGCTGATAGAGCGCGAGCGCATCTGGGTGGCCGACAGCGGGCATGGCCGGGTCCTGGAGTGCAATCGCAGCGGGCGCATCCTGCGCAGCTTCGGCGGGGCGGTGGGCATGGCCGGGGGTGCTGCCCCCGGACGCGGCCTGATCTCCGATCCGCGCGGGTTGGCGGCTTGCGACGACGCCATTTGCGTGGCCGATGCGGGCAGTCATTCGATCCTCTCCATCGATCGCGCCAGCGGTGAGGTGCAGACCATGCTGGGTACGGGCGTTGCCGGCCACGCACGCCCCCAGGGTGCCGGCGCCGACGCCACGCCGATCAACACGCCGCTGGGCCTGGCGGTCATGCAGCAGCGCCTGTTCGTCACGCTGGCCGGCCAACACCAGGTGTGGATGATCGATCGGGCCAGCGGGACGGTCAGCGTGCTTGCCGGCAGCGGGGAGCCCGGCCTGGTCGATGGCCCGGGCGCCGAGGCGCGCCTGGCGCAGCCTTCCGGGCTCGCGGTGCTCGGCTCGGAACTGGTGCTGGCCGATGCGGCGGCTTCCGCGCTGCGTACAGTGGATGCGGCCGGACAGGTTGCGACCCTGGTCGGACAGGGTCTGTATGTCTTCGGCGATGCGGCAGGTACGCGCGAGAGCGCGAGACTGCAGAATCCACTGGCCGTGGCTGCGGATCCGCGCGGCATCGTTTACCTGGCCGACAGCTACAACAACGCGATCAAGCTGTTCGATCGGCGCAGCGGCAAGCTGCATGCCCTGCCGCTGCGGCACGAGCTGGCCGAACCGCAGGCGCTGGCGCTGGCGCCGGGCCGGCTGTGGATCGCCAACACGAACCGGCACGAAATTCTTGCCGTCGACCTTGCCAGCGGCACCTGCACGCGCGTACCGGTGGGGGAGATGTGATGGCATGCCTGCCGCGCAGCCTGGCTGGCGATCGCGCGCGGGAGGCGGCCGTGGGCCGCCGCGCAGCGCACGGGCCAGGCAGGTCGATGGCGCGATGAAGCGGCCGTCCCCGGCATGAGCACGGCGTTTGACGGCAAGGGCTTCGTGCGCACGCTGACCAGTGCGCCCGGCGTGTACCGCATGTTCGATGGCGGCGGCGAGCTGCTGTATGTCGGCAAGGCGGGCAACCTCAGGAAACGGGTCGGCAGCTATTTCCTCAAGCCACGCATGGAGCCGCGCATCGCTGCCATGGTGGCGCAGGTAGCGCGCATCGAGACCACCGTCACGCGCACCGAGAGCGAGGCGCTGCTGCTGGAGGCGCAGCTCATCAAGTCGCTCAAGCCGCGCTACAACATCCTGTTGCGCGACGACAAGAGCTATCCCTACATCCACCTGACCGCGGTGCGCGAGGCGGCCGGCGATCGCCCGGATCCGGCCGCCTTCGCACGTCTGGAGTTCCATCGTGGCGCGCGCAATACCGGTGGCCGCTACTTCGGACCCTTCCCGAGCGCCGGGGCGGTGCGCCAGACGCTCGATCTGGCGCAGAAGCTGTTCAAGATCAGGAACTGCGAGGACAGCTTCTTCCGCAACCGCTCGCGCCCGTGTCTGCAGTACCAGATCAAGCGCTGCACCGCGCCCTGCGTCGACTACATCTCGGCCGCCGATTACGCGGAAAACGTCCGCCTTGCCGAAATGTTCCTCGATGGGCAGGGCGGTGCCGTGATGGATGAGCTGGTGGCCTCGATGGAGCGCGCCAGCCGCGAGCTGGCCTTTGAGCGGGCGGCGCAGATCCGCGACCAGATCGCCGCGGTCAAGCGCGTGCAGGCGCACCATTACGTGCAGGGTGCCAGTACCGACCTGGACGTGATTGCCTGTGCCGTTCGCGGTGGCGTGGCGTGCGTCAGCGTGCTGTTCTTCCGCAACGGCATCAGTCTCGGTTCACGCGACTTCTTTCCGCGTCTGGCGGGCGAGAGCGAGGCGGAAGCGATCCTCGGGCAGTTCCTTGCCCAGTATTACCTGGAGCGCCCGCTCCCGAGCGAGATCATCACCAGCCATGCGCCGATCGACGCCACGGCGCTGGCCGATGCGCTGTCCCTGCAGGCCGGACGGCGCGTGCCGCTGAAGGCCAGCGTGCGCGGCGAGCGTGCGCGCTTCCTCGACCTGGCCATGCGCAATGCACAGGCGGCGCTGACTTCGCGGCTGGCCAGCCGGCAGACCCTGCTCGAGCGCTTCGAGGCGCTGCGCGACCTGATCGGGCTCGATGAGACCCCGCAGCGCATCGAGTGCTTCGACATCAGCCACACCATGGGCGAGGCCACCGTGGCTTCCTGCGTGGTGTTCGGGCCGGAAGGCCCGGAGAAGTCACAGTACCGGCGCTTCAACATCAGCGGCATCACGCCCGGTGACGACTACGCAGCCATGCATCAGGCACTGGAACGGCGCTACCGGCGCGTGCAGGCCGACGCGGCCAAGGTGCCGGACCTGCTGTTGATCGATGGTGGCAAGGGCCAGGTGCAGCAGGCGCTCGACGTGCTCAACGAGCTGGGCCTGGAGGGCGTGCCGATCGTTGGCGTGGCCAAGGGCACCGCACGGCGCGCGGGCGATGAAAACTTGATAGTCGCGCGCAGTGGCCGCACTCTGTGGCCCGGGCCCGATTCGCTGGCGTCCCACCTGATCCAGGCGGTACGCGACGAAGCGCATCGCTTTGCCATCACCGGGCACCGCGGGCGCCGTGAAAAGGCGCGCGAAAGGAGCACGCTGGAAGAGATCGCCGGCGTGGGCACGCGGCGACGCTCGGCGCTGCTCAGGCACTTCGGCGGCCTGGCCGGCATCGCCGCCGCCGGTGTCGAGGAACTCATGCAGGTCAAGGGTATCAGCCGGGAACTTGCCGAGCGCATCTACGGCAGCTTCCATGGATGAAGGAACGAACGAAGATGAAGATCACGCTGCCTACCGCGCTGACGCTGTTTCGCATTGCCCTGCTGCCGGTCATGGTGGTCGTCTTCTATGCCGGCTTCCGCGGCGCCAACGTGGCCGCCGCCGCGATCTTCATCCTGGCCGCAACGACCGACTGGCTGGACGGCTGGATCGCGCGCCGCTTCGACATGATGTCGGCGTTTGGTGCATTCCTCGACCCGGTCGCGGACAAGCTGATGGTGGCGGTGACGCTGTTCCTGCTGGTGCAGAACAATCCCACGCCGCTGATGGCGGTGACCAGCGCGGTCATCGTCGGCCGCGAGATCAGCATCTCGGCACTGCGCGAGTGGATGGCCGAGATCGGCCAGCGCGCCACCGTGCGCGTGGCCGTGATCGGCAAGGTGAAGACGGCGGTGCAGATGGGCGCCATCGTGGTGCTGCTCTACCAGCACGAGGTGCCGGACCTGCGTGCCTACTTCGTCGGCGAGATCCTGCTGATGGTTGCTGCCATCCTGACCATCGGCTCGGGCCTGCAGTATCTTTGGGCGGCCTTGCCCTATCTGCGCGAAGAGCAGCATTGACGCAGTGCAGCGGCTGCGTTGGCCGCGCCTCCGCAGGCGTGCCGGCGACCCTTCGGCGTGGCCGGGCATTGCATCGGCTTCCGGCACGAGGGATTGACAGACGCGTGTGAAAACGTAAGATGCGCCTCCCACGCGGGAATAGCTCAGTTGGTAGAGCACGACCTTGCCAAGGTCGGGGTCGCGAGTTCGAGTCTCGTTTCCCGCTCCAGTTGCAGACGAAGCCCCGGGTCTCCCGGGGTTTCGTGTATCGGGGGTCCGATGCACGGCCCCTGACGCAAGCCGCTACACTGGCTTGAAGTCCAATCCAAGTCACCGGCCTGGTGGCAGAGTGGTCGAACGCGGCCCTCCGGCCGCGTGAGGGGGAGGCAGGAAGCCGACCGGAAGGCGCTCCATGGATGGGTCGCAGTGGAACATCCAAGTCACCGGCCTGGTGGCAGAGTGGTCATGCAGCGGACTGCAAATCCGCGTACGCCGGTTCGATTCCGACCCAGGCCTCCATTCGCAGGCACGCGAAGGCCCGCTGCGGCGGACTGCGCTTCGCGCGTGCGCCAGGGCACCCGTCCGGGGTCGCGCGGCAGTCGCACTCGCCCGCGCAGCGCCCAGCCGGTAGAATGACGCTTTCCAGCCGATTCTTCCGCCCATGACCCCCCTGATCTTCGTGACCGGCGGCGTGGTGTCCTCGCTTGGCAAGGGCATCGCCGCCGCGTCGCTGGCTGCCATCCTCGAAGCGCGCGGCCTGCGCGTGACGCTGATGAAGCTCGACCCCTACATCAATGTGGACCCGGGCACGATGAGCCCGTTCCAGCATGGCGAGGTCTATGTCACCGACGATGGTGCCGAGACCGACCTCGACCTGGGCCACTACGAGCGCTTCGTACGCACCCGCCTGAGTGGCAAGAATTCGATCACCACCGGCAAGATCTACGAAAGCGTGATCGCCAAGGAGCGCCGCGGCGACTACCTGGGCGCCACCGTGCAGGTCATTCCGCACATCACCGACGAGATCAAGCACCGCGTCTATGAGGCGACCCAGGGCTACGACGTGGCCCTGGTCGAAATCGGCGGCACCGTCGGCGACATCGAATCGCTGCCGTTCCTGGAGGCGATCCGCCAGGTGCGCATCGAGCACGGTGCCGAACACGCCATCTTCATGCACCTCACCCTGGTGCCCTTCATCAAGGCCGCGGGCGAAATCAAGACGAAGCCGACCCAGCACTCGGTGAAGGAACTGCGCTCGATCGGCATCCAGCCGGACATCCTCGTGTGCCGCTGCGAGCAGCCCCTGCCGCAGGGCGATCGACGCAAGATCGCGCTGTTCACCAACGTGCCGGAGAAGGCGGTCATCAGCGCGGTGGACGTGGACATCATCTATTCGCTGCCGCGCTGGCTGCATGCCCAGGGCCTGGACGATATCGTCGTCGACAAGTTGCGCCTCGATGCCCGGCCGGCCGATCTGTCCGAATGGGACCGTGTGGTCGATGCGATGGCCAATCCGCAGGGCGAGGTCGATATCGCCATCGTCGGCAAGTACGTCGAGCACAAGGACGCCTACAAGTCGCTCGGCGAGGCGCTGCGCCATGGTGGCCTCAAGCAGAAGACCCGCGTCAACCTGCGCTGGGTGGAATCGGAGGACATCGAGCGCAAGGGAACCGGGCTGCTCGAGGACGCCGATGGCATCCTCGTGCCCGGCGGCTTCGGCAAGCGCGGTTTCGAGGGCAAGGTCGCGGCCGCGCGCCACGCGCGCGAGAGTCGCGTGCCCTACTTCGGCATCTGCTATGGCATGCACGCGGCGGTAGTCGATTTCGCGCGCAACATCGCCGGCCTGAGCGGCGCCAATTCCAGCGAGAACGACCGCAACTGCACCGATCCGGTGATCGGCCTGATCACCGAGTGGACCACCGGCTCGGGCGAGGTCGAGAAGCGCGACGAGCAGTCCGACCTTGGCGGCACCATGCGCCTGGGTGCGCAGGAATGCCGCCTCAAGCCCGGCACGCTGGCCCGCGAGCTGTATGGCCAGGATGTGGTGCGCGAGCGCCACCGGCATCGCTACGAGTTCAACAACCGCTATCGCCAGCAGTTCGAGGAACTCGGCCTGGTCATCTCTGGCAAGTCCATGGACGACCTGCTGGTCGAGGTGATCGAGCTGCCCGACCATCCCTGGTTCATCGCCTGCCAGGCGCATCCCGAATTCACCTCCACGCCACGCGACGGCCACCCGCTGTTCAGCGGCTTCGTGCGTGCGGCCCGCGAGTACCGGGCGGTGCGCAAGGCGCCGCAGCTGGCGCAGGAAACCACGGCATGAGCGGGTGTCGTGACCGCTGCATCGCCGGGCGTGGCTGCCATCGTTCCGTGCGCCGCCCGGCACGCGGCGCGGCGGGTTCGATCCGGGCGCAAGCCCCTGCAACAGGCACGTCCGTACCATGAACCTGTGCGGCTTCGAAGTGGGCCTCGATCGTCCGCTGTTCCTGATCGCCGGGCCCTGCGTGATCGAATCCATGCAGCTCCAGCTGGATACGGCCGGCACGCTCAAGGAAATCACCGACCGCCTCGGCATGCCCTTCATCTTCAAGTCGAGCTTCGACAAGGCCAACCGCACCTCCGGCACCAGCTTCCGGGGACCGGGCCTGGAGGAGGGCCTCAAGGTGCTGGCGGAGGTGAAGCGCCAGATCGGCGTGCCGGTGCTGACCGACGTGCACGAATACACGCCGATGGACGAGGTGGCCAGCGTCGTCGATGTGCTGCAGACCCCGGCGTTCCTCTGCCGGCAGACGGACTTCATCGTCAAGGCCTGCAGCGCGGGACGTCCGGTCAACATCAAGAAGGGCCAGTTCCTCAGCCCCTGGGAAATGAGGCACGTCGCCGCCAAGGCCAAATCGACCGGCAACCCGGACATCATGGTCTGCGAGCGCGGTGCGAGCTTTGGCTACAACAACCTCGTTTCCGACATGCGCTCGCTGGTGGTCATGCGCGATACCCACTGTCCGGTGGTGTTCGATGCAACCCACTCCGTGCAACTGCCGGGCGGCGCCGACGGCAAGAGCGGCGGTCAGCGCGAATTCGTGCCGGCACTGGCGCGCGCAGCGGTCGCAGTCGGCGTGGCCGGGGTCTTCATGGAAACCCATCCGGACCCCGACCAGGCGCTTTCCGACGGCCCGAATGCGTGGCCGCTCGGGCAGATGGAATGGTTGCTGGAAGCGCTGCTGGAGCTGGATCGATTGACCAAATCGCGCGGCTTCGAGCCAGCCTCCCGGTAGTGCTGCAGGCTGACCTGTGATGGCAACCGAAAGATGGCAACAGGTTTTCGCACGGACGCCTGCGCGCCGAGCCGCCAGGCCATCCAATGATCGCCGAACCCAAGGAGCACCATGAGCAAGATCACGAGCATCCACGCCCGCGAAATCCTCGATTCGCGCGGCAACCCGACGCTGGAAGCGGAAGTCACCCTGGCTGACGGCGCGTTCGGCCGCGCGGCGGTGCCTTCCGGCGCTTCCACCGGTTCACGCGAGGCGGTGGAGCTGCGCGACGGCGACCCGGCGCGCTACCTCGGCAAGGGGGTCAGGAACGCCGTCGCCAACGTCAATGGCGCGATCGCGCAGGCGCTGCAGGGCTTCGATGCCGCCGACCAGCGCGGCCTCGACGGCAAGCTGGTCGCACTCGATGGCACGCCCAACAAGGGCAGGCTCGGCGCCAACGCCCTGCTGGGCGTGTCGCTGGCCGCCGCGCATGCGGTCGCCGCCAGCCGCAGGCAGCCGCTGTGGCGTTATCTGCGGGAAGTCAGCGGGCAGTCCTCGTCCCGGGAACCGACCCTGCCGGTTCCCATGATGAACATCATCAACGGCGGCGCGCATGCCGACAACAACGTCGACCTGCAGGAGTTCATGATCCTGCCCGTGGGCCTGCCCACCTTTGCGGAGGCGCTGCGTGCGGGCGTGGAAGTCTTCCATGCGCTCAAATCCGTGCTGAAGGGCCGAGGTCTTGGCACCGCCGTCGGCGACGAGGGCGGTTTCGCCCCCGATCTCAAGTCCAACGAGGAAGCCATCGAGACCATCCTCGAAGCCATCGACCACGCCGGCTATCGCGCCGGCAGCGACATCTGGCTGGGCCTCGACGCCGCCAGTTCCGAGTTCTTCCGCGACGGTGGCTACCACCTCGACGGCGAGGGCCAGGTACTCTCGCCCGTCGCGTTCACCGCGTTCCTCGCCGACTGGTGTGCCCGCTATCCGATCCTAAGCATCGAGGACGGCATGGCCGAAGGCGACCGCGCGGGCTGGAAGCAACTGACCGAAACCCTCGGCAGCACCATCCAGCTGGTCGGCGACGACAACTTCGTCACCAATCCGAGGATCTTCCGCGAAGGCATCGACAGCGGCATCGCCAATGCCATCCTGATCAAGGTCAACCAGATCGGCACCCTCAGCGAAACGCTGGACGCCATCGCCATGGCCGAAGCGGCCAACTATGCGTCGGTCATCTCGCACCGCTCGGGCGAAACCGAGGACACCACCATCGCCGACCTGGCCGTCGCCACCGCCGCCACGCAGATCAAGACCGGTTCACTGTGCCGCTCCGACCGGGTGGCCAAGTACAACCAGCTCCTGCGCATCGAAGAGGCGCTGGGCACCGCGGCGCGCTACGCCGGTCGCGATGCCTTTCCGAACCTGCCGGGTTTCAAGTGACGAGGTAGATCCACGTGCTGCGCCTGGTCGCATTGATCCTGCTGATCCTCCTGATCGCCCTGCAGGTTCACCTGTGGACCGGGCGCGGGGGTCTGCGCGACGTGTGGCGCCTGGAGCAGCGCATCGAGGAACAGAAGGCGGAGAATGCGCGCCTCAAGGCGCGCAACGACACCCTGTCGGCGGAGGTGGAGGATCTCAAGCGCGGCAAGGAAGCCATCGAGGAGCGCGCGCGCTCGGAACTCGGCCTGATCCGTCCCGGCGAAACCTTCTACCAGGTCGCCGAACCGCCGCCCGACAAGCAGGGCGCCCGGCCCAGGGACGGTGATGGGCACCGCTGAAGCGCTCTGGTGCGTGGTGCCGGCGGCCGGGCAGGGCTTGCGCTTTGGCGCCGAGGTGCCCAAGCAGTATGTCGAACTCGCCGGCCGCCCCTTGTTGGCGTGGACGCTGGCGCGGCTCGCTGGCGCGCCGGCGATCGGCGGGCTGATGGTCGTGCTGGCACGCGATGACCGCTGGTGGCCCAATCTTGCGCTTCCGGCGGGCGTGCCGGTGCTGAGCGTGACTGGCGCCAGCGAGCGCAGCGGTTCGGTGCTCGCCGGCCTGCGTGCCCTGCCGCCCGAGGTGGCGCCCGACGCTTTCGTGCTGGTGCACGATGCCGCGCGCCCCTGCGTGCCGCTGGCCGATATTGCACGACTCGTGGCCCGCGGCACGCCTGCCGGCGGAGCCATCCTCGCCGCGCCGCTGCGCGATACCCTGAAGCGTGCTGCAGGCGATGGCCGCATCGCCGCGACCGAGCCACGCGAATCACGCTGGCGCGCGCTGACACCGCAACTGTTCCGCCGCGGCGAGCTCACCCTGGCGCTGGAACAGGCCGAACGCGATGGCGCGAACATCACCGACGAGGCCATGGCCATGGAGCGCGCCGGCCATCGGCCCTTGCTGGTCGAAGGCGCGGACAGCAACCTCAAGGTCACCACGCCCACCGACCTCGCGCTGGCCGCGCACTGGCTGGCGGCGTCCGGCGCGATCACCTGAGCGTTGCGCGCCGGCCAGATCGACCCGGAGTCGCCGCTTCGACACGCGACCTTGCAGCGTCCGAACCTGCCTTCGCTGGAAGCGGCAGGCCGCAGCGCCCGCGCCAGCGCGAGACGCTTCGAGGGTGCGAATCACCGCGGCCGGCCTGTCGGCCGGGCGCATGCGCTTGCGTTTGCTGCCACGCGGGCATCGGGACGCGCCTGTCCCGGCCGCGGCGCTTCCCGACCGCGCGTCCAGGGGGTAGGCTTCGGGCGACTCCAGCACCGTGACTCCGGCATCCAGCCCCATGCGCATCGGCCAAGGCATCGACGTCCACGCGTTCGGACCCGGCGACCATGTCGTCCTGGGCGGGGTGCACATTCCACATGACCGCGGGCTTGTCGCGCATTCCGATGGTGACGTGGTCATCCACGCGGCGTGCGACGCCATCCTCGGCGCGCTGGCGCTGGGCGATCTGGGCCAGCACTTCCCGCCCGCCGACCCGCAGTGGCGCGGCGTGAGCAGCCGCAACCTGCTGCTGCATTGCGCGGCGCTGATGATCGAGGCGGGCTACGCAATGGTCAATCTGGATATCAGCGTGGTGTGCGAAGCGCCGAAGCTGGCGTCGCATGTCATGGCGATGCGGCGCAATCTGGCCGCAGATCTCGGCTGTGCGGTGGGCGAGGTCAGCGTCAAGGCGACCACCAGCGAGCAGCTCGGCTTTGCCGGTCGCGGCGAGGGGATCGCGGCGCTCGCCGTGGTGCTGCTGCAACGCCGGCGCGAGGCGTCCCTGGTGGGCAACGAGGTGGATGCCGAACTCGAAGCCGTGGCCCGGCGTGCCGAACCGGATGCGCCGGCCTGATGGCGCAGCTGCCGTTTGCCCATGGCGGGCCGGTGCTGCGGGCGCGACTGCGCGCGCAAGCCGCCGATTTCGTGGTCGAGGAAGTACTGGGCTTCGCCCCCGATGGCAGCGGTGAGCACGTCTTCGTGCAGGTCGAAAAGATCGGCGCGAATACCGATTGGGTCGCCGGTCGGCTGGCTGCATTCGCCCGTGTGCCGCCGGCGGCGGTCGGCTATGCCGGCCTCAAGGATCGGCACGCCCTGACCTGGCAGACCTTCAGCGTGCACCTGCCGGGACGCGCCGATCCGGACTGGTCGGCGCTGGCCGTGCCCGGCGTGCGCGTGTTGGCGGCCGAACGCCACTCGCGCAAGCTCAAGCGGGGTGCGCACCGCGGCAACCGATTCCGCATCTGCCTGCGCGAGGCCGAAGGCGACCACGAGCGGGCAGCCGGCCGGCTGGCGGCACTCGCGGCGGACGGTGTGCCGAACTATTTCGGCGAGCAACGCTTTGGCCGCGACGGCGGCAACCTGGAGCTCGCCCGCGCGCTGTTTGCCGGGCAGGCGCTGCCGCGCGCACAGCGCGGCTTCGCTCTTTCCGCGGCACGGGCAGAAATCTTCAACGCGGTGCTGGCGGCGCGCGTCGCTGCGGGCAGCTGGAATCGCGGCCTTGACGGCGAGGTCTGGATGCTGGCCGGCAGCCAATCCGTGTTCGGCCCCGAACCCATGGATGAGGCGCTGGCCAGGCGTGTCAGCGCAGCGGACATCCACCCGACGGGGCCGCTGTGGGGGCGCGGCAACCTGCGCAGCGGCGCCGCCGTGCGGGTGCTGGAGGAGCGCATCGCCAGCGAGCACGCCGACTTCGCCCAGGGTCTCGAACGCGCCGGCCTGGCCCAGGAGCGCCGCGCGCTGCGCCTGCCCGTTGCCGGGCTGGCCTGGGAATGGCAGGGTGGCGCCGAGCTGGTGCTTTCCTTCGAACTCGCCCGTGGCAGTTTTGCAACGACGGTGCTGCGCGAGTTGTGCGACTGGTCACCCGCGGTGCACTCCGGGTGAACCCTTCTTCCGGACATTCCATGCACTACCTGCCCGTCTTCATCCGCATTCCGCTGGCCGCCAGCCTGATCCTCGCCAGTACCCTGGTGCACGCGGTCGGCCTGTTTGGCGTCGCCCTGCTCAAGGCGCTGGTGCCGCTGGCCGCGTGGCAGCGTGCCTGCAACCGGCCGCTCACCGCCATTGCCGAAAGCTGGATCGCCTTCAACAGCGCCCTGATCGCGCTGTTCACCACGACCCGGTTCCAGCTGCACATGGACGCCAACCTGGCACGCGGGGGGCATTACCTGGTGCTGGCCAACCACCAGTGCTGGAGTGACATCCCGGTGCTGCAGAAGGTCTTCAACCGGCGCATCCCGCTGCTGCGCTTCTTCCTCAAGCGGCAGCTGTTCTGGGTTCCGGTGCTGGGCCTGGCTTGGTGGGCGCTGGATTTTCCCTTCATGCATCGCCACTCGCGCGAGGCAATCGCACGCCGGCCGGAGCTGGCCGACCAGGACATCGCCGCGACCCGGCGCGCCTGCGAGCGGTTTCGCGACATCCCGGTGTCGGTGATGAACTTCGTCGAGGGCACGCGTTTCACCGCAGCCAAGCATGCGGCGCAAGCATCGCCCTATCGGCACCTGTTGCGGCCCAAGGCGGGCGGGGTCGCCTTCGTCATCGACGCGATGGGCGGGGCGCTTGCAGCCATCCTCGACGTCACCATCGTCTATCCGGCGGGTGCGCCAAGTTTCATCGACCTGTTCGCCAATCGCGTGCCGGAAGTGCGCATCGAGGTGCGTGAGCGGCCGATCCCGCGCGAGTTCGTCGGCGGCGACTACCGGGGCGACGCCGCCTTCCGCGCGCGCTTCCAGGCGTGGATGAATGCCCTGTGGGACGACAAGGACGCAACGCTCGCGCGCCTGCTGCAGCGCTGAGTACGCGCCGGCCACGCGCCGGCGCGCCCGCGGCGGAATGCCGTCAGATGCCGGTCATGCCCAGCGTGTTGTAGCCGGCATCGACATAGGTCACTTCGCCGGTGATCCCCGAAGCGAGATCCGAGCACAGGAAGGCGGCGGTGTTGCCGACCTCGTCGATGGTGACATTGCGGCGCAGCGGCGCGCACTGCTCGACGTGTTCGAGCATCTTGCGGAAATTCGCCACGCCCGAGGCGGCCAGGGTCTTGATCGGCCCGGCCGAAATGGCGTTCACGCGCGTGCCCTCCGGACCCAGGTTGTAGGCCAGGTAGCGCACGTTGGCCTCCAGGCTGGCCTTGGCCAGGCCCATCACGTTGTAGCTTTCCATGGCGCGCTGGGCGCCCAGATAGGTCAAGGTGAGGATGGCGCCGCCGCGATTCTTCATCAGCGGGCGGGCGGCCTTGGCCAGGGCCGCCAGGCTGTAGCTGGAAATGTCGTGCGCGACGGTGAAGGCTTCGCGCGACAGCCCCTCGAGGAACTCGCCCTGCAGCGCCTCGCGCGGAGCGAAACCGATCGAATGGACGAGGATGTCGAAGCCGTCCCAATGCTGGCCGAGATCATCGAACAGTGCCGTGATGTCGCTGTCGCGGGTCACGTCGCAGGGCAGCACGATGTTGGATCCGAAGGCCGCGGCCGCCTCGTCCACGCGCGACTTCAGCTTTTCATCGACATAGGTGAAGGCGAGTTGCGCGCCCTCGCGGTGCATGGCATTGGCAATGCCCCAGGCGATCGAACGCTGGCTGAGGATGCCGGTGATCAGGGCGCGCTTGCCGTGCAGGAAACCCATGGACAACTCCGGATGCGAATGCGGAAGGCGCAGATTCTACCGGGATTCACATCACGGCAGGAACGGCGCTCGACCCGCACTGGCGTTGGTTGCGGGCGCGCACATGCAGGCAATCGGGTGGCGGCACGAAGTGCGCGCAGGCCTGCACGCCGCTACTGGCCCACCCCCACGCGGATGCGGTCGCCGGGTTGCAGGTCGGCGTCGATGCCCGGGTTCAGCCGGCGCAAGCGTTCGAGCGTGAGCGAGTAGCGCCGCGCAATCGTCCACAGGCTGTCGCCCGCCTTGACGACATGCTCGTGGCTGCGCTGGCCAGAAGCGGCGGCCGGGGCGCGATGCGCGGTGACCGCTCCGGGCAACAGGAGTGGGGTGTTGCGCAGGAGCGTCTCATCCTCGCCGACCCCATTGGCGGCGGCGAGGGCCGGCGTGTCCACGCCGTGCAGCTCGGCCCAGCGCGCGATCGACCCGCTGAAGCCGGCGCGTTCCTCGTGCCAGTCGCCCCACAGCGCCAGCGGGACGCGCGCCGCGTTGGCATGGAAGGCCGCCACGCGTGGCGCGGGCATCAGCAGTTCGCGCGCGTTCGATGGCATGCGGTGGTTCCGGTAGCCGGCGTTCCACTGCGCCATGTCGCTGCGTGACACGCCGGCCAGGTGTGCGGCGAGACGCAGGTCCATGGCCGCTTCCAGCGTGACCGTTGCCAGGTGGTCGGCCGCTTCCGGGGCGGGCAGTTCCAGGCCGAAGGTGGCCGGGGATTCCACGATGCAGGCCAGCGCAAACATGCGATCCAGGTGCCGTTGCGCCTGCGGGTTCAGGCGGGCCAGCTCGTCGGCGGACAGCGCGCGCGCCTCGCGCCCGGCGAGCAGCTTGCGCATGCGGAACTCGCCGCTGTTGTAGGCAAGGTCGGCGGCACGCCAGTCCTTGAACACGCGCTCGTAGCGCTCGAGCAGATCGAGCGCAGCGCGGGTCGAGGCGCGCGCGTCCAGGCGCTCGTCGACTTCGTCCGACACCGTCAGGCCCATTTCCCGGGCCGTGCCGACGGCCAGCTGCCACATGCCGCCGGGCAGGTTGCGCTTGCCGGGCAGGGGACGATAGCCACTTTCGACGTAGGGCAGCAGGGCCAGTTCGCCGGGCAGGTCGCGCGTCTCGATCTCGTCGATCACCAGCAGCAGGAAGGGCAGGGCGGCCTTCCAGCTGCGCTCGAACAGGAACGGACTGTCCGCATAGTTGCGCGCCAGGCGGCGCACGTCGGGACGATAGTTGCAGGGGTCGAGCGCGAAGCGCGTGCGCAGGCGCTCCCAGGGCGAGGCCGGTGGCACTGGCAGTGGCGCAGCCGGCGGCGCGGCGGCAAGCGGCGGGACCGGCAGTGACGGTGGTGGCGCTGGTGCCGTCGTCGGCCGCTTCGACGGCGCCGCGCAGGCGGCCAGCAGCAGCAGGCCCAGCACGGGCAGGCCGCGCAGCACGTGGCGCCGCGCCAGCCTCAACGTGCCGGCATCCGGAAGTGGTCCTTGCGCCGGCGCAGCTCGGCGAAGCGCGCCACGCGGTCGGCGATGCCGAGCGCCGCCTTGAGCTCCGGCGCATCGATGCGCAGGAAGGGGTTGGTGGCGCGTTCGCGTGCCAGCGACACCGGCAGGGTGGGCCGGCCGTTGGCGCGCAGCGCCTCCGCTTCGGCAGCGCGCGCGACCAGCGCGGCATTGCCCGGCTCGTGCTGCAAGGCAAATGCGCAGTTGGCGCGCGTGTATTCATGGCCGCAGCAGACCAGGGTCGCGTCGGGCAGCGCGGCAAGCCGCTCCAGCGAGGCCAGCATCTGTGCCGGACTGCCCTCGAACAGGCGTCCGCAGCCGACACTGAACAGCGTATCGCCGCTGAACAGCAGGCCGTGACCGTAGTAGCTGACGTGGCTGGTGGTATGCCCGGGTACGGCGATGACTTCGAATGACAGGCGCGGCTCTACCAGGCGGATGTGCGCGCCATCGTCGACGCGGTGGGTGACGTGGTCGATGCGATCGTCGTGCGGGGCGTACACGTCCGCCCCGGTGGCGGCCACCAGGTCGGCGACCCCGCCGGTGTGGTCGGCATGGTGGTGGGTCAGCAGGATGGCGTGCAGCCGCAGCCGCTCGCGCGCCAGGGCCGCGTGCACCGGCGCCGCTTCGCCCGGATCGACGACCAGCGCCGCACCGCCCGCATCGGCAAGCAGCCAGATGTAGTTGTCGGCAAGCGCCGGCAATGGGACTGGACGGAGGTCGTGCATGGCGCGGCGAATATAGCCAGCCCGGCCCTGCGGTTCGTTAAGGAGTCATTAGCCGCGGCGGCTGCAGGTACACTTCACACGTGCCTGCCGTCGCTCCAAACCTGTGTGCCCTGCCTGAGCTCGCGCCACTCCTGCGCGAGGAACTCGAACGCGTCTCGCTGGAGGCCATGCGCCGGCCGAGTGGCCGCGCCCTGCTGGTGCAGGCGTGTGCCGATTGCCGGCAAACGGCGGTGGATGCAGGTCGCCTGGTGCTGGTACGCCAGCATCTTCAGGCGCAGCGCCTGACCGGAGCCGCCCACTGCGATCCGCGGGCACTGCCCTGGGAGGACGCCGCGTTCCAGCTCGTCGTGGCCCAGCACGTCGGTGATGCGCTCGGTGATTCGGAGCCGCTGGTGGAGGAACTGGTGCGCGTGCTGGCGCCGGGCGGGGTGATCCTGTGGTTCGGCTTCAATCCGCTCAGTCCGTGGTTGGCGCGCATGCGCTGGAAGACACGCGGCCGCGTGACGCCGCCGCAGCCGTTGCACGCCGATCGCGCGCGCCAGCAGTTGTTGCGCCAGCACCTGGCCCCGGCGGCACTCGACTGGTTGGGTCCGAGCTGGCCCCTGCGTGTGGCCAGCGCGCACCTTGATACCCTGGTCGGACCCTTGCGGGCGGCCTACCTGATCACGGCGACGCGCGAGCTGGTGACGCCGCTGGCGCTGCGCCGGGATCGGCGACGTGAACAGGTGGTGATCGCGCCGCCGCTGGCCGTACCCAGCCGCAGGGCGTGTGCGTGATGCCAGGCGCTGGGGTAGTGGAACTCTTCACCGACGGTGCCTGCCTCGGCAATCCCGGCCCAGGTGGCTGGGCTGCGCTGCTGCGCCATGCCGGTCGCGAACGCGAACTCAGCGGCGGCGAGCCGCATACCACCAACAACCGCATGGAGCTGATGGCCGCGATTGCCGGACTCGAGGCGCTCAAGCGGCCATGCGAGGTCGTCCTCACCACCGACTCGCAATACGTCAAGCGCGGCGTGGAGGAATGGATGGCGCGCTGGCGGGCCAATGGCTGGCGTACCAGCGACCGCCAGCCGGTGAAGAACCGCGATCTCTGGGAACGCCTGTCCGCGGCCCTTGCGTCCCACCGCGTCCGCTGGCATTGGGTACGCGGACATGCCGGGCACGCCGAAAACGAACGCGTGGATGCCCTGGCACGTGCGGCGGCGGAAGCTTGCCGTGCGGCCGGGGCCGCAAGTTGAGGCCGGGTGCGATGAAGGACGCACGGCAAGTGACCGTGCGAGATTCCCGGCAAGCGCGCTGCCTGTCGCCTCGTGCCACGCGCACCTCGAGCTTGTAGGCAAGACCCGACTCCATTTCCCCTCTCCAGTACGCCAATGCGCCAGATCATCCTCGACACCGAAACCACCGGCCTTGAAGTCCAGCGCGATCACCGGGTGGTCGAAATCGGTTGCCTCGAATTGGTGCACAGGCGGCTGACGGGCAGGCATTTTCATCGCTACCTGAATCCGGAACGCGCGATCGACGCCGGGGCGCGGGCGATCACCGGCATCACCGACGAAAGCCTGCTGGACAAGCCGCGCTTCGCCGAGATCGCCGACGAGTTCCTTGCCTTCATCGACGGCGCCGAAATCGTCGCTCATAACGCCGCCTTCGACATCGGCTTCCTGGATGCGGAATTTGCCCGCGCCGGGCATGGCGAGCGTGCCCTCTCGAGCCGCGTCAGCGTGCTCGATACCCTGGTGCTCGCGCGCGAGAAGTTTCCCGGCCAGCGCAATTCGCTCACGGCCCTGTGCAAGCGGCTGGGCGTGGACGACAGCCACCGCGAACTGCATGGTGCGATGCTGGACGCGAACCTGCTGGCCGAGGTGTATCTCATCCTCACCGCCGGCCAGAGTCAGCTGGGCTTCGGCGAGGAAGCGGCTGCGGCCGTGGCCACCGCGCCCGGCGAGATCAGGATCAGCGCCCGCCCGCGCGTGCTGCGTGCCCGGGACGAGGAAGTCGCGCGGCATGCCGCGCGCGTGCAGGCGATCGAGAAGAACAGCCGCGACGGCTGCGTGTGGCTGCGCGTGGAACCGGTTTCCTAGCCAGGCGCAAGGCAAGGCGCGGCGCTGGCGGCGGCCCAGGGCCTGCCTTGGGCTACCATGAGGCCTTTGTGGAGGGGCGAACGCCATGTGGTATGCCGTCACCGGCACCGATGTTCCCGATTCCCTGACCCTGCGGGCGGCGGCGCGGCCGGCACACGTGGCGCGCCTGGAACGCCTGCGCGATGCGGGTCGCCTGCTGCTGGCGGGGCCGTTTCCGGCCATCGATGCCGAGGAGCCGGGGCCGGCCGGCTACAGCGGCAGCCTGATCGTGGCCGAGTTCGATGACCTTGCCGCCGCACGGGCCTGGGCCGAGGCTGATCCCTACGTGGCGGCCGGCGTGTATTCGGCGGTCGAGGTGCGGCCGTTTCGCCGCGTGCTGCCATGAACGGACGGGTCGAGCGCATCCGTGCGGCCCTCGAAGCCGCCCTGAGCCCGGCCGAGCTGGTGGTGGAGGACGACGGCCACCGCCATGTGGGCCATCCGGGTGCACGCGACGGGCGCGGACACTTCAACGTGCGCATCGTCAGCGCCAGCTTTCGCGGCCAGTTGCCGCTGGCGCGCCACCGCGCCGTCTATGCGGCGCTCGGGGACATGATGCAGACGGACATCCACGCCCTGTCGATCGATGCGCGCACCCCGGAGGAAGCGGCTTGAGCGCGCCGCGAACGCGCCGCCCGCGTGCGCTGGCGGCCACCCCGGCATTGCACGCCGCCCGGCTCATTGCGCAGAATGCTGCCGTTGCAGCATGCTCGTCCGCCGTTCCTGCAGCCCGGTTTCCAGGGGCCATCGAGACCCGCTTTCCATGCGTCTGACCACGATCAAGCTTGCCGGCTTCAAGTCCTTCGTCGATCCGACCACGCTGCACCTGCCGACCAACATGACCGGCGTGGTGGGGCCAAACGGCTGCGGCAAATCCAACATCATCGACGCCATCCGCTGGGTGATGGGCGAGAGCGCGGCCAGCCGCCTGCGTGGTGATGCGCTCACCGACGTCATCTTTTCGGGTTCCGCCACGCGCAAGCCGGTGGGCAGTGCCACGGTCGAACTGCGTTTCGACAATTCCGATGGCCTGATTGCCGGCGAGTACGCGGCCTATGGCGAGATTTCGGTCAAGCGCCTGGTCAGCCGCGATGGCCAGTCGCAGTATTTCCTCAATGGCGTGCGCTGCCGCCGGCGCGACATCACCGATCTGTTCCTCGGCACCGGGCTGGGGCCGCGCAGCTATTCGATCATCGAGCAGGGCATGATCTCGGAGATCGTCGAGGCCGATCCGGAGCAATTGCGCAACCACCTGGAGGAAGCGGCCGGCATCTCCAAGTACAAGGAACGGCGCAAGGAAACGGAAAGCCGCATCAGGTCCACGCGCGAAAACCTCGACCGCGTGCGCGACGTGCGCGACGAGGTGGACAAGCAGCTCGAACACCTCAAGCGCCAGGCGCGTACCGCCGAGCGCTGGCAGGCCCTGCAGCTGGAGCACAAGCGCCGCGAGGCCGATCTCAAGGCGCTCAACCTGCGCGAGGCGCGTGCCGCCCTTGCCACCCATTCCGGCGCGGTGCGCGCGGCGGAGCTGGCCATTGAACAGCAGCTGGCCGGCCAGCGCCGCGCCGAGGCCGAACTGGAGGCCGGGCGCGAAGCGCATGCCGCCGCTGGCGACCAGGTCAACGCGGTGCAGGGCGAGGTGTATGCCATTGGTGCCGAGATCGCCCGCGTCGAGCAGCAGATCCGCCACAACCGCGAGCTGGCCGAGCAGCTGCAGCGCGCCTGGGACGAAAGTGGGCGTGCGCGCGCCGAACTGGTCGAGCATGTTGCCGCGGACCAGCGTCGTCACGATGAGCTCAGCGCCCTGCTGGCCGAGGCCGAGCCCCGGCGCGAGACCCTGCAGGAAGCGCGCGAAGCCGCCGCCGAGGCGCTGCAGGCTGCCGAGGCCCGGCTTGCCGACTGGCAGGGGGCCTGGCAGCAGCACACCCAGGCGGCATCGCAGGCGGCCCAGGCCGCCGAGGTCGAACGCACCCATCTCAATCACCTGGACAAGCAGTGCATGGCCGGCGATCAGCGCCGTGCCGCGCTGGAAGCGGAGCTGAGCGGGGCCGACGTGGACGCGCTGGCGCGCGCGCTGGCGACGCTCGAAGAAGAGCACGCCCTGTTCCGCGAGCGCGTGGAAATGCATACCGAGGCGCTGGACGAACGGCGGGTCGCGGCCGAATCGGCACTCGAGGGCGAGCGGGCCACCCAGGTCGAGCTGACCGCCACGCGTGGCAACCTGGAGTCCCTGCGCGGCCGGCTCGCCTCGCTGGAGACCTTGCAGCAGGCGGCCCTGGGCGAAGCCGCCGGGGCGGCCCAGGACTGGCTGCAGGGGCTCGGGCTGGATGGCAGCCGGCGCCTGGGCGTGACGCTGCAAGTCGAACCGGGTTGGGAGCGCGCGGTCGAAACCGTGCTGGACGGCTGGCTGGAAGCAGTGCTGGTGGATGACGTCGATCCGCTGGTCGAGGAACTTGCCGCGCTCGCCGATTGCGACCTTGGACTGCTTGCCAGTGGTGGCGCATCGCCGCGTGTCGCTGCCGACACGCTGGCGGCGCGCGTCACCGGCCCGGCGGCGGCGCTTCGCCTGCTGGCGCACGTGCATTGCGTGGATGATGTCGCCGCCGCGCGGGCGCGGCTGGCTGCGCTGGAGGACAACGGTTCGGTCATCACGCGCGCCGGCGAGTGGTTCGGTCCGGGCTTCGCGCGCATCCGCCGTGGTGCCGGGGCCCAGGTCGGCGTGATCGCACGCGAGCGCGAACTGCGCGAACTGGCCGAGCGCATCGCGGTGACCACGCGTGCAGCGGACGAACTGGCCGCCGTGTTGGAGCAGCGCAAGCAGGCGCGCATCGATGCCGAACGCGTGCGTGACGATGCCCAGCGCGAGCTGTATGGCCTACATCGGCGCCTGGCGGAAATGGCCGGCCAGCTGCAGAGCCAGCGCGGACGCATCGACAGCGTTCATGAGCGCCTCGGGCGGGTGCGCACCGAACTGGCCGAAGTCACCGAACGGCTGGCGGTCGATCGCGAGGAGGTGCGCAGTGCGCGTGCCCGTCTGGAGGTTGCGGTCGAGCGCATGGGCGAGCTCGAGCAACAGCGCCAGGCGCTGGATGCCGCGCGCCGCGAGTTGCTGGAAGCCCGCGAAGTGGCACGCATGAACGCCCGCGAGGCTGCCGATGCCGCCCACCAGGCGGCACTCTCCGACGAATCACGCCGCGCTGCGGTGGCCTCGCTCGCGCAGTCCCTGCAGCGCATGCAGGCGCAACTGGCCCAGCTCGATGCGCGGCGCAGTGAAATCGAGGCGCAGCTGGCCGCGGGCGGGGATCCGCTGAGCGAACTGGAGGCCGAGCGCCAGCGACACCTGGCGCAGCGCGTGCTGGTGGATCGGCGCATGGTCGAGGTGCGCCAGGCACTGCAGGAATGCGACGCGGAACTGCGCCGACTCGAGCAGCAGCGCCATGCCAGCGAACAGCGGCTGGCCGAGCAGCGCGAGGCGCTCTCCGGACTGCGGCTGCGCGAACAGGAACAGCGCCTGCACGCCGAGGCGCTGACCGCTGCCATCAACGCGGCCGGCTTCGTGCTCGATGAGGTGCTGGACGCCTTGCCGGCCGAGGCCGATGTGGGCGTCTGGCAGGCCGAACTCGGCGAGATCGAACAGAAGATCCGGCGCCTCGAGCCGGTCAACCTGGCGGCCATCCAGGAATACGAGGAACAATCCGAGCGCAAGGGCTATCTGGACGCCCAACTGGCCGACCTCACCACGGCGCTGGAAACACTCGAAGGCGCAATCCGCAAGATCGACCGCGAAACCCGCGCACGCTTCAAGGACACCTTCGATCGGGTCAATATCGGCGTGCAGGAGCTGTTCCCGCGCCTGTTCGGGGGCGGGCATGCGCACCTCGAACTCACCGGCGACGATCTGCTGACCACCGGCGTCACCATCATGGCCAGGCCACCGGGCAAGCGCGTCAGTTCGATCTCGCTGCTCTCTGGCGGCGAGAAGGCCATGACCGCAGTGGCGCTGGTGTTTGCGATCTTCCGACTGAACCCGGCGCCGTTCTGCCTTCTGGACGAGGTCGATGCACCGCTGGACGAGGCGAATGTCGGGCGCTTCTCTGCCCTGGTGTCGGAAATGAGCGAGCAGGTGCAGTTCATCTTCGTCAGCCACAACAAATCGACGATGGAGGCCGCACGCCAGCTGTGCGGCGTTACCATGCGCGAGCCGGGCGTGTCGCGCCTGGTACAGGTGGATCTGGCCGAGGCCGCCAAGCTGGCGGGTGCCGCTTGAGCCTGGTGACCCTTGCAGGAAGGATTTAATGATGGAGTGGAACGCCGCTGTCGGCATCCCGCTGATCGTCTTTGGCGCCGTGGTGCTGATCCTGATCTATGTCTTCGGACGCCCGCAGAAGCCACGCCAGGGCGAGCGACGTGCGCGGCGCGAAGCGGGCGCCGGCCGCGTCGAGCCGACCCTGGGCGAAACCGGTCCGCAAGCCGGTGCGGATGACGAACTGCCGAGCATGCGTGCCGACGACAGCGAATCCGAGACGCCTCCGCCACGCGCCGCAGCCAGCGTCGGCGTGCGTCCGGATCGTCCCATCGAGCGCATCGTCACGCTCTTCGTCGCCGCACCGACCGGCGAAACCCTGCGCGGCGCCGACGTCGTCGTGGCCGCCGAGAAGGCCGGGCTGGAGTTCGGTGACCTGGGCATCTTCCACCGCCGCGCCGTCGGCCGGCATGCCGAGGGGCCGGTGTTCAGCATGGCGGACATGGTCAAGCCGGGCAGTTTCGACATGAGCCGCCTGGACAGCCTGCACACGCCCGGGGTCACCCTGTTCATGACCCTGCCGGGACCGCTGCCTGCACTGGATGCCTGGGAAATGCTGCTGCCGACCGCCCAGCGTCTGGCCGAACTGCTCGATGCGCGCGTGCTCGATGAAGATCGCAGTGTGCTCGGACGCCAGCGCATCGCCCATCTGCGCGATGAGATGCGCGCCTGGGATCGGCGCCAGGAACGCGACCGCATCCGTCCCGGCCACTGAAGCTCCGGCCGCCTGGGCGCGTGGCCCGGCCGCGGGCGCCTCGCGGCGCGGCGTCCGATCAGGCGGTGTCCGTCGAGTCGAGCAGTTCGGCGACCAGCGCGATGTACCGGCGCATGGCTTCCTCGCGCGGGGTGCCCGCGAGCTTGGCCCAGGCTTCGCGCTTTGCGGTGTCCACGAAATCGAAGAAGCCCGGCCTGGGGCCGCGCGCATCGCCTTGCGAACCCTGCTTGTAGAGCGCGTACAGGCGCAGCAGCGTGTCGTTGCCCGGTGGTCCGGGCAGGCTCTTCGCGCGGGTTGCCGCCTGTTCGAAGCGGGCCTGGAGGTCGGACATGGGAATGGGTGCGATCGCCATCGATGCGTCGTCGTACAGCTTACAACAGCCTCGCACGCACGCTGCAGCGACGCGCCTGTGACCATTTATTGCATGCTGATTCTTGCAACCATGGAGCGCAGGCGCGATGCTGCGGGCGACTTCCCGAAACGCATCGCAGGGGTATTCGGGACGCGGCAGTGGCAACTGCATGGCGGGTGGCACCGGGTTCGCAACCACGTGCCGCGCACTGCAATCCAGGCACATCATGACTATTGGAGAACAGCATCATGGCGGGATGGTTCGAGCTCGGCACCGACAAGAATGGCCAGTTCCGCTTCGTGTTGAAGGCGGGCAACGCACAGACGATCCTCGTCAGCGAGTCCTACAGGACCGAGGCTGCGGCCCGCAACGGCATTGCATCGGTGCAGAAGAACTGCAGCGACGACGCCCGCTTCGAGACAAGGGATGCAGCCAACGGGAAGTTCTATTTCAACCTCAAGGCCGCCAATCACCAGGTGATCGGCACCAGCCAGATGTACGCATCCGCGGCCACGCGCGCCACCGGCATCGCCTCGGTCAAGGCCAATGGCACCAGCACCACCATCAAGTCGCCGAGCTGACGCGACGGGCAGGCGCTTCAGACGATCCAGGCATCGAGCCGGCGTTCGATTTCCTGTTCGATGAGGGGCTTGAGCGCGGCGGCCAGCAGGCCCAGGCGCAGGTGAATGCGCAGCTCGGGCCCGGCGACATCCACGGTGCCCGACACGCCCGGGCGGGCCACATGCAGCACGTCACCCTGCCAGTGGTGATGCACGCCGTAACGCTGCGCCAGATGGGCCGCCAGCTGATCCACGGCGGCGCGCACCTGCAGCGGTTGCAGCGCATGCAGGCGGCGGATTTCGATGGTCGACACGGCACCCCGGAGCGCTGGATACGGGGCGCGATTGTCGCATGGCACGCCGGTTGATCGACGGCTGCCCGTGCCCGTGGCTGCATGCTACAGTTCCCGATCGCGCGCTACAGGGACCCCGATGCGACTCAGCTTTGCGAATGGCGAGCATGCCGACGTCGTCGTCGAAGACACGATCATTCTCGGCAGCGCGGAAGGCAGTGCGCTGGTGTTGCCGGCGCGCGAAGTCGCCGCGCGCCACGTGCGCCTCAACGTGGGTGCACGTGGCATCGTGCTGGAAGTGCTCGAGCCCGGCGCGCGCACGCATGTCAATGCGCGCCCGGTCCGCGAACGCGCCCTGCTGCATCTGGGCGATATCGTCTGCCTCGGTCGCATTGCCATCACCCTGAAGGCCGACCGGGACGATTCGATCGAGGCGCCGCCGCCGGTCACGCAAGCCGGCCCGGCGCAGGCGCCGGCTGCCGTCACCCTGCGCGGTGTTGCCGGCAGCCACTTCGGCCGCGCCCTGGCGATCAACCCGCGCCTGACGGTGGGCCGTGGCAGGGATTGCGCGCTGCGCATCGATGAGCCGCAGGTGGCACGCCAGCATGCCGTGGTCGAGGCGGCGGGCCAGTCCATCTACCTGCGCGGTGGCGGCGAAGGCCGGTCGCTGCGCGTGAATGGCATTCCGGTTGCGGACGCGGTGATCTATCCGGGCGACCAGATCACCATTGGCCGCAGCCAGTTCCTGGTCGAAGCGCCGGGTTGGCCGCGGCGCGGCGAGGCGGGCCGGATTGCCGGCCATGCGATCACCGACGCAGTGCGCGCGCTGGAGGCCCCGCCGGCGGCGCCCGTGGCGGCCCGTCACCGTGGCCTGTGGTGGCTGATCGGCGTCGCCGCGTTGATCGCGCTGATCTCGGTCCTGCTGATCGAGCGCGGACTCTGACCTCTCGACGGGGTGCCCGCGCCCGCTTTCCGGCGGCGCAACCCGGGCACGACTCGCGCAAGCGGCCGGCCGGCAGGGCGGGCGACGTTTCCGGGTCGGGACCTGCCGCCGTGTGCTTGCCTGCTTGCTGCGCTGCGGCATAATGCAGTGCCAACCCTGGTCATGCCCCAGAAGGAGTTCCGGTGAGCCGCGATTACAACTTCAGCGCAGGCCCCGCCGCGCTGCCCGAGGAAGTCCTGCGCGAAGTCCAGGCGGAACTGCTCGAATGGGGTGGCGCTCGTGCCTCCGTGATGGAGGTCAGCCATCGTGGCAAGGCTTTCGCGGCCATGGCCGGCGAGGCCGAGCAGGACCTGCGCGAATTGCTGGCCGTGCCGGATGACTACCGGGTGCTGTTCCTGCAGGGTGGCGCGACGCAACATTTCGCCCAGATCGCCATGAACTTCGCGCGCCGCGATCAGGCCGTCGATTATGTGCTCACCGGCGACTGGAGCGAGAAGGCGGCGAAGGAGGCGGCGGCTTCGGCATGCGTGCGCATCGCGGCCAGTTCCGCCGCGACGAACTACGATCGCGTCCCGCCGCGTGCGACCTGGGACCTGGATCCTGGCGCGGCCTATGTGCATGTGACGCCGAATGAAACGATCCGCGGGGTCGAGTTCCACGCGGTGCCCGAGGTCGGAGACGTGCCGCTGATCGGCGATGTCTCCTCGACCATCCTGTCGCGCCCGCTGGAAGTGGCCAGGTATGCGCTGCTGTATGCCGGTGCGCAGAAGAACATCGGCCCATCGGGACTGGTGGTGATGATCGTGCGCGAGGAACTGTTGCAACGCTGTCCCAAGGCGTTGCCACGCATCTTCAACTACGCCGAACACGCCGCGGCGGGTTCCATGCTGAACACGCCCAACACCTGGGGCTGGTATCTCGCCGGGCAGGTATTCAAGTGGCTCAAGCGTCAGGGTGGGGTGGCCGCAATGGGCGAGCGCAATCGTGCCAAGGCGGAACTCCTGTACGGCTACATCGACGGCTCCGGCTGGTATCGCAACCCGGTCGAACCGGCCGCGCGTTCCTGGATGAACGTGCCGTTCACCCTGCCGCGCGCCGAGCTCGATGCGGTCTTCCTCGAGGAAGCGGACGCTGCCGGCCTGATGGCGCTCAAGGGCCACCGCGCGGTCGGCGGCATGCGCGCCTCGATCTACAACGCCATGCCCCTGGCCGGCGTGCAGGCGCTGGTCGATTTCATGGCCGACTTCGCGCGCCGCCACGGTTGACCAGCCGCCGCGCGCGCCCGGGCTTGGCCGATTCCCGATTCCCGATTCCCGATATCCCCATGTTCACCATCCAGACCCTGAACCACATTGCCCGCAGCGGCCTCGATCGCCTGCCGGCCAACCTCTACCGCGTGGCCAGTGAAGTCGCCGCGCCCGACGCCGTGCTGCTGCGCTCGGCCGACATGCACGCCTGGCCGGTGGCGGACAGCGTGAAGGCGGTGGCACGCGCTGGCGCCGGCACCAACAATATCCCGGTGGCGGCGCTGTCGGCGCGCGGCGTGCCGGTGTTCAACGCACCCGGCGCAAATGCCAATGCGGTCAAGGAACTGGTTGTGGCCGGCATGCTGCTGGCGGCGCGGAATCTCGCCGATGCGCTGGCCTTCGTGCGCGAACTGGAAGCGGACGCGGAGCTCGATCGTCGCGTCGAGGCCGAGAAGAAGCGCTTCGTCGGTGGCGAGCTGGCCGGCAAGACGCTGGGCGTGGTGGGCCTGGGCGCGATCGGTGTCAAGGTCGCCAACGCGGCGCATGCGCTGGGCATGCGCGTGCTGGGTTTTGATCCGCACATGACCATCGATGGCGCCTGGGCGTTGTCCAGCGAGGTCGCCAAGGCGGCCTCGCTGCAGGAATTGTTCGCCGCCGCCGATTACCTGACCTTCCATGTGCCGCTGAACGACAGGACCCGTGGCCTGTTTGGCCAGGCCGCGCTGACGGCGGTGCGCCGCGGCGTGGTACTGCTCAACTTCTCGCGCGCCGGTGTGGTCGATGCGGCTGCCCTGCGCCAGGGTCTGGAGGAGGGCAGCATCGGCCGCTACGTGTGCGATTTCCCGGCTGCCGACCTGCTTGGCAACCCGCGCGTGATCGCCCTGCCGCACCTTGGCGCTTCCACCGGCGAGGCGGAGGAGAACTGTGCGGCAATGGTGGTCGACCAGCTGCGCGATTTCCTGGAACACGGCAATGTGCACAACTCGGTCAATTTCCCCGAGATCCGCATGGCGCGCAGCGACAATGGCCGCCTGTGCATCGCCAACAGCAACCGACCGAACATGATCGGCCAGCTTTCCCAAGTGCTCGGCAGTGCCGGCCTCAACATCGCGCAGATGCACAACGCATCGCGCGGCGAGCTGGCCTACACCCTGATCGACGTCGATTCGCCGGTGCCCGCTTCGCTGCTCGGCGCGATCGCCGGCATCGACGGCATTCTTTCCGTCCGTTTCATCGGGGCCTGAGAATGGATCCGCAAGGCGAAGCGCCTGCTGCACCACCTGATCTTGGCGAAGTGCGCACGCGCATCGACACGATCGACCGGCAGATCCAGGCGCTGATCGCCGAGCGCGCGCGTTTCGCCCACCAGGTCGGGCGCGCCAAGGGCAAACTCGCCGCGGCGGTGGACTACTACCGTCCGGAGCGCGAGGCGCGGGTTCTGCGCATGGTGGTGGACCGCAACGAAGGCCCGCTCAGCGACGAACTGCTGGTGCACGTCTTCCGTGAGATCATGTCGGCGTGCCTGGCCCAGCAGGAACCGCTCAAGGTCGGCTACCTCGGCCCGGAAGGCACCTTCAGCCAGCAGGCCGTGACCAGGCATTTCGGCCGTTCGGCGCATGGCCTGCCGCTCGCCAGCATCGAGGAAGTCTTTCAGGAGGTCGAATCGGGCAGCGCCGATTTCGGCGTGGTACCGGTGGAGAACTCCGGCGAAGGCACCATCCAGGTGACGCTCGACCTGTTCCTGACCTCCGACCTCAAGATCTGTGGCGAGGTGGAGCTGCGCGTGCGCCAGTTCCTGATGTCGCGCACCGGGCATCTGGAGGATATCGAGCGCATCTACGCCCATCCGCAATCCTTTGCGCAGACGCAAGGCTGGCTGCGCAGCAACCTGCCCAGGGTGGAGAAGATTCCGGTATCCAGCAATGCCGAAGGCGCACGCCGGGCGCGCAACGCCGACGACGCGGCGGCCATCGGCGGCGAATCGGCCGGGCTGGTGTATGGCCTCAAGAAGGTCATCATGGATTCGATCGAGGACCGTGCCGACAACACCACGCGCTTCCTCGTCATCGGCCGCCAGCTGTTCCCGGCCTCGGGGCACGACCGCACCTCGGTGCTGGTCTTCATCAAGGATCAGCCCGGCGCACTGTTCAACGTCCTCAGCCCCTTTGCCCGCCACGGCATCAGCATGAACCGCATCGAGTCACGGCCATCGCACCAGGCGAAGTGGCAGTACGGCTTCTTCATCGATCTGGCCGGCCATGTCGAGGACGCGACCATGCGCGCGGCACTGGCCGAGCTGGAGCCACATGCTGCGCAGATCAAGGTGCTCGGCTCCTATCCCGTGGCGGTGCCGTGAGCGCGCAGCGACGCGGCGCGGACTTCGACGCCGCACGGCTGGCGAACGCGACCATCGCCGCGCTGCGCGCCTACGATCCCGGCCACGACCTGCCGGCGCTGCGCGAACGCTTCGGCGGCGTGATCGCCGAGCTCGGCTCGAACGAGAACCCGCTCGGCCCGAGCCCGCGTGCTGTGGCGGCCATCCAGGCGGCCCTGCCCGAGGTCTTCCGCTATCCCGATCCGCGCGGCACCGCACTGAAGGTGGCCATCGCGCGCGAACTTGCCCTCGATCCGGCGTCGATCGCGCTCGGCAACGGCTCGCATGAACTGCTGATGCTGCTCGCGCAGTGCTTTGCCGACGCGGCGCATTCGGTGGTGTTCTCGCAGTATGGCTTTGCCGTGTTTCCGATCGCCACCGCCGCTGCGGGCGCGCAGGCCATCCAGGTGCCGGCCTTGCCGCGCACGCATGCCAGCGCGCCGCTCGGCCATGATCTGGATGCCATCGCCGCGGCCGTGCGGCCGGATACGCGCCTGCTGTACCTGGCCAATCCGAACAATCCCACCGGTACCTGGTTCGGGGATGCCGCGCTCGCGCGCCTGCTGCAGCGCCTGCCGCGCGATGTGCTGGTGGTGGTGGACGAGGCCTACCACGAGTACGTCGATGTGCCCGGCGTCGGCAACGCGCTCGCGCTGCGCCCGCGCCATCCGAACCTGATCGTCACGCGCACCTTTTCCAAGGCACACGGCCTGGCGGGTCTGCGCGTCGGTTATCTGATCGCCGATCCCGGCGTGGTCGCAGTGCTGGAGCGCCTGCGTGAGTCCTTCAACGTGAACAGCCTGGCGCTGGCCGCAGCCAGGGCCGCCGTCGGCGACCGCGCGCACGTCGAGCGCGTGCGCGCCTGCAACGCGGGCGAGCGCGCCTGGCTGGGCGCGGGACTGGCCGAGCGCGGCTATGCCTGCCCGCCTTCGCAGACCAATTTCCTGCTGGTCGATTGCCGCGGCGATGCGGCGGCGCTCGAAACGCGCCTGTTGGAACGCGGCGTGATCGTGCGGCCGATGGCCGGCTACGACCTGGCCGACTACCTGCGCATCAGCGTCGGCAGCCGCCGCGAGAACCAGGCCCTGCTGGATGCACTGGCGTGACCCTCGACTGGATCAGCCAGCCAGCCGGCCCGCTCGCGGGCGAGATCGCGGTACCGGGCGACAAGTCGGTATCGCACCGCGCCATCATGCTGGCGGCGCTGGCCGAAGGGGTGTCCCGCATCGAGGGCTTTCTCGAAGGCGAGGACACGCGCGCGACGGCGGCGATCTTTGCTCAGATGGGCGTGAGCATCGAGGCGCCGGCGCCGGCTCGGCGCGTCGTCCACGGCGTCGGCCTGCACGGCCTGGCCGCGCCTGAGGTCGTGCTCGATTGCGGCAACTCCGGCACCGGCATGCGCCTGCTGGCCGGGCTTCTTGCGGGGCAGGATTTCGATTCGGTCCTGGACGGCGATGATTCCCTCCGTCAGCGTCCGATGCGCCGCGTCACCGAGCCACTGGCGCGCATGGGCGCACGCATCGGGACCGAGCAGGGTGGGCGGCCACCACTTCGCATCAAGGGCAGCTCGACGCTTTCCGGAATCGACTACACGCCGCCGGTGGCGAGCGCGCAGGTGAAGTCGGCACTGCTCCTGGCCGGCCTCTTCGCGCAGGGCGAGACCTGCATCCGCGAGCCGCACCCGACCCGCGACTACACCGAACGCATGCTGGCCGCCTTCGGCTGGCCGGTTCGTTTCGAGCCCGGCATCGCACGCCTCGAAGGCGGGCACCGCCTGCGCGCCACCGACATCGTCGTGCCGGCGGATTTTTCCTCGGCCGCCTTCTTCATCGTCGCTGCGTGCATCGTGCCAGGCTCGCGCCTGCTGCTGCGTGGAGTAGGGCTCAATCCCCGCCGCACCGGCCTGCTCGAAGCGCTGCGGCTGATGGGCGCCGACATCCGCGAGCACGAGCGCCGCGAGCTTGGCGGTGAACCGGTGGCCGACCTCGAGATCCGCCATGCACCGCTTCGCGGCATCGACGTGCCCGAGGCGCTGGTGCCGGACATGATCGACGAGTTCCCGATCCTCTTCATCGCCGCCGCGGCGGCCCGGGGCGTGACACGCGTCCGCGGCGCGGGCGAGCTGCGCGTCAAGGAGTCGGACCGCATCGCGGTGCTGGCGAAGGGCCTCGCCGCGCTCGGCGTTGCCGTCCGGGAACGGCCCGACGGCGCCGACATCC
>JACDJA010000330.1_pt1 | contig 57503 bp, 50 predicted proteins | sample 7449241 | NCBI WGS metagenome assembly JACDJA01 (sample SAMN14253289, study PRJNA609438) | sludge metagenome | isolation source: initial anaerobic sludge | collected 2018-12-20 | reverse complement strand
GGCTTCTATACCCCTCCTTTGGTGAGCTTGTCCCGCTATTGCGGGAGGCTGGGGGAGGTGATCAAGCTTTTCCCCGTCATCTCTTTGGGTTGTTCAATACCCATTATTTTAAGCAATGAGGGAGCCACATCGGCTAAAATACCATCTTTTGCACTTCCTTTTTTATTGGTTACCCAAATAAAAGGCACCGGGTTGAGCGAATGAGCAGTATTTGGAGTCCCGTCGGGATTCACGGCATTGTCGGCATTGCCATGATCGGCAATCACGATGGCTTCGTACCCGTTAGCCTTAGCGGTTTCTACCACATCTTTCAAACAAATATCCACCGCTTTAACAGCTTTTAAAATAGCCTCGTAAACACCGGTATGCCCTACCATATCACCGTTGGCAAAGTTAAGACAGATAAAGTCGTATTTCTTTTTATTCAATTCAGCCACCACGGCATCTCTCACTTCGTAAGCGCTCATCTCGGGCTGATAATCGTATGTCGGTACCTTGGGCGAATTGATTAAAATGCGGTCTTCGTTGGCAAAAACCTCTTCGCGCCCCCCGGAAAAGAAAAAGGTCACATGGGCGTACTTCTCGGTTTCGGCAATACGCAACTGCTTCAATCCCTTCTCCGCAACCACCTCACCTATGGTTCTCTGCACATTATCCTTATCAAAGAGAACATGCACCCCCTTAAAGGATGCATCGTAGGGGGTGAGTGTACAATAGTAGAGCGGTAATGTTTTCATATTGTGCTCAGGCATATCCTTCTGGGTAAGCACTTGTGTGATTTCCCGTGCACGGTCGTTGCGGAAGTTAAAGAATATGACCACATCGCCCTCGCTGATAACACCCACGGGTTTTCCACTTTCATCCACATGTACAATGGGGTTAATAAACTCATCGGTCACATCGTTGTTGTAAGACTCTTCAATGGCGCTCACCACATCCTTTGTAGCTTTTCCTTTTCCATGTACCATCATATCGTAGGCTTCTTTGATGCGCTCCCAGCGCTTGTCACGGTCCATGGCATAATAACGACCTATCACCGAGGCTACCTGCCCTACCGAACCTTTCAAATGGTCCAGGAGTTCCTGCATGTATCCGCGACCGCTCTTTGGGTCGGTATCGCGTCCATCCATAAATGCATGTACAAAAACCTTACTAAGGCCAAAATCCCTGGCCACATCGGTGAGCTTATAGAGGTGTGCCTGGCTGCTGTGCACCCCTCCTTTGGATACAAGGCCTAAAAAATGCACCTGCTTATCGTTCTCTTTGGCATAATTAAGTGCTTTAACCAGTTCGGGATTTTCAGAAATGCTGTTGTTTCGGATGGCGAGGTTGATTTTCACCAAATCCTGATAAACCACGCGACCGGCGCCAATATTGAGATGCCCTACTTCCGAATTGCCCATTTGCCCATCGGGCAATCCCACATTCTCCCCCGAAGCCTGAAGTTGCGCATTGGGATAGTTTTTAACCAGACTGTCGAAATAAGGCGTATCCGCGTTATAGATGGCGTCCGATTTAGATTTATCACCATATCCCCAGCCATCGAGGATAATAAGTATGGCCTTTTTGTCCATAATATTGTAAATTAAATAATTTGTAAAGCGTTCTCTTCAATAAGAAAACAAGCTAAATGGACTTCTGTTTAAGAGCCCGGACAAAAGTACCTATTTTAGAAGCAAAAAAAAAGTCGGAAAGGTATATCTGGGGTTTCAACGTAGTTCATATTTAATATAACCTCACGATAAGGCCAATTTGCACAAAACGAAATTGAGTGGTTCCAAAATAATCCTGAAAGGCAAATCCAAGAGAGGGGGCAAATCTAAAACCACCGCTTTGTGCCACCTGATAGGAGGCCTTTATATTGGCCTCTTGTCGATACCGGTTATCCAGGCTGGTTCTTTGGCTCCACAGGTATTGCCCTTGCAGCGTGCCTTTGCGGTTTAGAAAACACCAATCCAGCCCTGCGGACTGATCAAAGTAGGTTTTGGAGGGGCTAAAAACATGACTGAAACCCACACCATAATCAAGCTTTACATTTCCCAGAGGTAAGCGCAGCTTCAATACCTGCCAGTCAATAGCGTGTATATCCCCAGTCACATCCGTGGTATAATTAAAACGAAGGTCGGTGGCAAAAAGCCCCCAGTTACCACGAACAGAAGGAGACAGCATGACGGTGTTGTTTTGGAAATCAAACCCGGTGATTAAATTTCCTTCCAGCGAAAAGGTCTCCGGATGCTTGTATCGCCGTTCCTGCATAAGCGATTGCCCGTATCGTAAACCCCGGTATGCACCATAAGCGGTATAATAAAAGAGGCTCCCGAGAATGAAGGCGGCAAATCCATCGCTTAAATCGGGTGGAGAATATGAAGCAGTATGGGATTGCCCGTAGGATGATGGAACATCGGAATTCTCCGATTTATCTTTTTCGATATTCGACCGCACCTCGCGAACTTGCGCTGTAGAATAAAATGCCACCAATAAAAAAACGCCTGAAAATACAAATCGCATGGTAAATAAGTTTGGTGAACGACAGGTCATATACAAATACCTGAGCATTTTATTGTGACGATTTCAAGCCTGAATGGTTACAACAAGAGAATTTTTCCTATCCCCGATAAACCACTAAATTCAGGGTATACAAGAAACAATAAAAGCCGACAGTGCTGCCGGCTTTTATTGTTTTAATGGTTGTGGTACCACCTGGAATTGAACCAGGGACACACGGATTTTCAGTCCGTTGCTCTACCAACTGAGCTATGGTACCGCAATGAATAAAATGTGAGGACAAAAATAATCAAAAAATAGATTGATTCAATATCTATCCGCTTGTTTAAAACGGTTCCAAACAAGCCTTCCGATAATACCAGAGGGTTGCTGCGAAGTGGTACCACCTGGAATCGAACCAGGGACACACGGATTTTCAGTCCGTTGCTCTACCAACTGAGCTATGGTACCTTTGAAAAGGCGGTTGCAAAGATAAATAAAGATTGGTTTCGGCAAAATTGCAAGTACTAATAATGTGTCTTTTTGTTTCAAACCGGCATTACCACCAACAGGAGGAATCTTTTTTGTATTTTCGCTCCCAATTTTAGTGCAACATGGAACTTTACACATACACCCTTCCCAACGGCATTCGCATTGTACACCACCAGGTGAACTCACCCGTGGGCCACTGCGGTCTGCTCATTAACACCGGTTCGCGCGACGAAACGGCTGAAGAGCATGGCATGGCCCATTTTATTGAACACGTAATTTTTAAAGGCACCCAAAAACGGAAAACCTGGCACATACTAAGCCGCTTAGACGATGTGGGCGGCGAACTCAACGCCTACACTTCCAAGGAGGAGACCTGCATCTACGCCTCTTATCTGATTCAGGATTTTGAAAGAGCACTGGAATTAATCGACGACATCACCTTTCATTCCGTTTTTCCCGAAAAGGAGATTAAAAAAGAGAAAGAGGTTATTATTGACGAAATAAACTCCTACAAGGACAGTCCGGCCGATTTAATTATGGACGATTTTGAAGAGCTGGTGTTCAACGACGGACCGATGGGTCACAGCATATTGGGAACGCCCCACACCATAGCCAAATTCGACAAAGCCTCCATCCAGACTTTTATAGCCAACAATTACCATACCGATCAGATGGTATTGTGCTCGGTGGGCAACATTAAACCGTTGCGGTTCAAAGCTTTGGCCGAAAAGTATTTTGGTGAAGAGCCAGCCAACTACCGAAAAGTGAAACGTCCACCTCTGGCCCCCTATCAACCCTCCAGCGCTCACAAAACCCTCGATACTTTCCAGAGCCACATCATAACAGGCAACATTGCCTACGATCTGGAGTCGCCCGGCCGGCTGGGGCTCTCGCTCCTCAACAACATTTTGGGCGGCCCGGGAATGAACAGTCGCCTGAATATGGCATTGCGTGAAAAAAACGGTATTGCCTACAACATCGAATCTCTTTACTCGCCTTACTGGAGAACCGGTGTATTCAGCATTTATTTTGGAACCGATAAAGACAACATCCAAAGAAGTTTGAAAATTGTAAAGCGCGAACTGGCCCTGCTGCGCAACAAAAAACTGGGCTCTCTGCAGCTTCATAAGGCTCGGCGCCAATTAAAAGGCCAGGTAACCATTTCGGCCGAAAACCGTGAAAACCTGATGTTAAACATCGGGAAGAGCTTTTTGCTCTATAATAAAGTGGACTCGCTGGAAGATATCTACAAAAAAATAGACCGGATTACAGGCAGTGACCTGCTGGAGATTGCCAATGAGATTTTTGATGAGGCGCAATTGTCATATTTGATTTATGAGCAGTCCTGAATTGCAGCCGCTTTTCGTGAAGAACGTCCTTATTTATAATAAAGTGATTCCTGCTAAAATAACAACCCTGGATAATTACATAGAGCAACATACCACGCCCGAAGATGCTATTTTGGAGGAGTTGCGCCGTGAAACACACCTGAATGTAATGCATCCCCGTATGTTATCGGGCCCGGTTCAGGGGCAGTTTTTAAAGATGGTTTGCCAGATGATACGGCCCCGAAACGTTTTGGAGATTGGCACTTTCACGGGCTATTCGGCCATTTGCATGGCACGGGGAATGCCCAGGGAGGGCCATCTGTTCACCATCGAAAAAGAGGACGAACTGGAGCCGGTCATCCGCACTTTTATCCGAAAGGCAGGGTTGGAGAATAAAATTACCCTCCTTTTGGGCGATGCTCTGGAACTGATAAAAGAGATGCAAACTACTTTTGATCTGGTTTTTATAGATGGAGACAAAAGAGAGTATCCTCAATATTACAAGGCAGTTCTTCCGCTTTTACAACCGGGAGGGTACCTGATGGCCGATAATGTTTTATGGAACGGCAAGGTGACCGAACCGCTTGAGCCTGATGATGAATTCACCCGGGGAATACTCGAACTCAATCGAATGGTACGCAACGATTGCACCACCGAGCAGGTAATACTGCCCCTGCGCGACGGGCTGATGCTGGTGAGAAAAAAAGAGGAGGCGAAGTGATTTCATTTATACAATGAACCCAATGGGTAGCCATTTGTTAGTGAGATAAAACTTAATATGAACAACAACTCAATAGCCATCGTTTACGGTTCCTCAGTGGGGAATACACGCTTTGTGGCAGAAAAAATTCACGCCCACTTTCCGGGTTCAACCCTCATCCCTGCCGAAACAGCCACCATCCAGCAGATCGAGCCGTTCGATCTGTTGATACTGGGTACATCAACCTGGGGCGTAGGACAACTGCAGGACGACTTCGAGACTTTTACCGAGCGTTTTGTAACAATGGACCTTTCGCAAAAAACCATCGCCCTCTTCGGGCTGGGCGACCAACAAACCTATCCCGATACCTTTTGCGATGGCATGGGGAAATTATACGAATTAATTTCAGGAAAAGCCATCCGCTTTATTGGAACATGGCCGGCAGATGACTACGACTTTAGTGAATCAAAAGCATTTAAGAACGGCCAGTTTGTGGGATTGCCTCTGGATGAGGACAACGAACCCGACCTCACCGATGGCCGCATAGCCGCCTGGAGCCGACAACTGAAAACAGAATACAAAAAGAAAAGAGATTAATAGGGAGAATCGCTGTCTTCCCGTTTCTTCACCTTGAGACGCTCCAAATCCTCTTTGTCAAACAACGTGGGATAGTCGTCCATAAATTGATCCATCACCGTGCGCATTACCGACTCACGCATAAACTTGGCCTTATTTTTTACCTGGTATCGCTTGCAATACACATCAAAGGCTTCCATCTCTTTGTCGTTGAATAAAAAGGAGGCTCTGTGCTTGCGAATGAGGGTGGCGTCGCGCTTGGTTTGGTAGTTATTTTTTGGCTTGGCTTTTTTGGCCATATCTAAAGGGTTGGTGATCCCGGGAGGACTCGAACCCCCACCATAGGAACCGGAATCCTACGTTCTATCCAGTTAAACTACGGGACCTGAAATTGGTGCCGCAAAGTTAAGAATTTTTCCCGCTCTCCAAATATTATTTTTTTCAATTGTCCCTTACCATCCAATTGTAGTTCCATTCAACCGTGCTTTTACAATTCTCTGAAACTTTTCGTATTTTCGCAACTTTCAATCCGCCGGCTGCCCGACAAATCTAAAAAAACGAAGCCAGGCTATTTCGATGGAAACCGGAAAGCAGAGTGAAAAATGCAGGATGTTATATGCAATGCAATATTGCAAGGATAAAAGATAATACCCATTCACTACCCATATATTATGGAATACAATTTTAAGCAGATAGAGCATAAATGGCAAGCCACCTGGCGCGCGCAAGGCACCTACCATGTTGAGGTTGACCCCGCCCGGCCCAAATATTATGTGTTGGATATGTTTCCCTACCCTTCGGGCGCAGGCCTGCATGTAGGTCACCCGCTGGGCTACATCGCATCCGATATATACAGCCGTTTTAAACGGCTCAATGGTTTCAACGTGCTGCATCCCATGGGTTTTGATGCTTATGGCCTGCCTGCCGAACAATACGCCATTCAAACCGGGCAACACCCGGCCATTACCACCGAAAATAACATTCGTCGCTACCGCGAACAGTTAGACAAAATAGGCTTTTCGTACGACTGGAACCGGGAAGTTAAAACCTGCGATCCCGATTATTACCACTGGACACAATGGGCTTTCATAAAAATGTTTCATCACTATTACGACCTTAAAGCCGATAAAGCACTACCCATCAGTCATCTGATTCAACAATTTGAAACTTCTGGAACCGGAGGTGTGGAGGCTGCCTGTTCGGAAAAGCTCACCTTTTCGGCGGCCCAATGGCAACAAAAAAGCGAGACAGAGCAACAGTCCATTCTGCTGAACTACCGAATTGCCTATCTGTCCGATACCATGGTCAACTGGTGTCCGGCCCTGGGAACTGTGCTGGCCAACGACGAAGTGAAAGAGGGATTCTCGGTGCGGGGTGGTCATCCCGTGGAGCAGAAAGTGATGCGCCAGTGGTCGCTGCGCGTCTCTGCCTATGCCGAACGTCTGCTCAATGGTCTCGATACCATCGACTGGTCCGACTCCCTTAAAGAGATACAGCGCAACTGGATAGGTCGCTCCGAAGGCGCCGAGATGCTCTTTAGGGTGAAAGACTCGGAGGTGGAGATGAAGATATTCACTACCCGTGCCGACACCGTTTTTGGCGTAACCTTTATGGTCCTGGCACCCGAAAGCGAACTGGTGCCACAAATAGTGACCTCTGAACACAAGAAGGAAGTTGAAAACTATCTGGCCGAGACTAAAAAACGTACCGAACGTGAGCGCATGGCTGAGGTAAAAAAGATGACCGGCGTATTTACCGGGGCCTATGCAGTGAACCCGCTTACCCTTGAAGATATTCCCATATGGGTGAGTGATTACGTATTGGCCGGCTATGGAACCGGTGCCATCATGGCTGTGCCGGGTCACGATACCCGTGACTTTGCCTTCGCCCGCACCTTTAATCTGCCCATTGTACAGGTGGTGGTGCCAAATGGTGAGATGCCTGGCGACCCCGACAAATGGAACGATGCCATTGATTCTAAGGAGGGTTATATGGTCAATTCAGGGTTTATTGATGGATTGCAGGTACCCGAAGCCATTGAAAAAACTATGCAACACATTCGCGACCAAAATATTGGTGAGGTAAAAATTAATTACCGCTTGCGCGATGCCATTTTCAGCCGCCAGCGATACTGGGGCGAGCCCTTCCCCGTGTACTATAAAAACGGGATGCCCTACACCCTGGATGAGCGGGAGCTGCCACTGGAACTTCCCGAGGTGGACAAATATCTGCCCACCGAAAAAGGCGAGCCGCCCCTTGCAAGGGCCAAAAACTGGAAAACCAAAGAGGGTTATCCCCTGGAGCTGAACACTATGCCGGGTTTTGCCGGTTCGTCGGCCTACTATTTACGCTACATGGACCCTAAAAATCAGGGGGAGCTGGTGGGCAAAAAAGCCAATGAGTACTGGCAGGATGTAGACCTCTACATTGGCGGAACCGAACATGCCACGGGTCACCTGGTTTATTCCCGATTCTGGAATAAATTTCTGTTCGACCTGGGTGTGGTTTGCAAGGAGGAACCCTTTCGCAAACTGGTAAACCAGGGCATGATCCAGGGACGCTCCAACTTCGTGTACCGCGTTAAAGGCACCAACACCTTTGTATCGCTTAACCTAAAAGAGCAGTACGACACCATCCCCATACATGTGGATGTAAACATCGTGCATCACGACATTCTGGACCTTGATGCCTTCAAAAAATGGAACCCCGAATACCAGGAGGCGGAGTTCATACTCGAGGAGGGTAAATACATCTGTGGGTGGGCCGTGGAAAAAATGTCCAAATCGATGTATAACGTGGTGAACCCCGACACCATTATCGAACAATATGGGGCCGACACCCTGCGCCTTTACGAGATGTTTCTGGGTCCTCTGGAGCAATCCAAACCGTGGGATACCAACGGAATCGACGGGGTACATAAGTTTCTGCGAAAAACATGGCGCCTCTTCTTCGGACGCGATAATAAATTACAGGTTTCGGATGAGGCTCCTCAAAAGGAAGCACTTAAAGCGCTTCATCGTACCATCCAAAAGGTGAGCAGCGATATAGAACGTTTCTCGTTCAACACCTGCGTGAGCGCATTTATGATTTGTGTGAACGAGCTCAGCGATTTGGATTGTCACCAACGGGCTGTTTTGGAGCCATTTCTGGTGCTCCTGGCTCCATTTGCACCTCACCTGGCCGAGGAACTGTGGCACGAGCTGGGACATACTTCCTCCATTGTGGATGCAGAATGGCCCTCGGTAGAACAACAATATCTTATCGACGATACCGTTATTTATCCGGTATCGTTCAACGGCAAAACACGATTTAAAATAGAGCTTCCCGCCGATTCGTCGAGGGAGCAGGTGGCCACCGCAGCCTTGAAACATGAAGGAACCGCCAAATGGACAGAGGGAAAAACCGTGGTAAAAACCATAGTGGTACCGGGTAAAATTATTAATGTGGTCATAAAGTGATGAAGAGTAATTTCTGGAAAGAAGCAAAGTCCTATATTTTTATTACTCTGGGACTGGCCATCAGTACTTTTGGTTGGGGTGCATTTATTATCCCTTCTAAAATTGTAGGAGGAGGTCTTACCGGCATTGCTACCATGCTTTTTTTTATTTTCGATTTGGATGTAGGCCTGTCAACCCTCATTATCAACGCTATTCTTATTGGACTGGCGATTAAGATAATAGGTTCTTCCTTTGGTGTAAAAACCATCTATTGTGTGGTGGTTTTTTCGGGCTTTTTATCGCTGTTCACTCATCTGGTTCCCGAGCCGTTGGTAGCAGATAAAATGATGGGGGCACTCACCGGTGGCATTCTGGCCGGTACCGGCGGCGGATTGGTATTTACCCACGGGGGAAGCACCGGTGGAACCGATATTGTGGCCCTTATTATCAATAAATACCGTAACTACAGCCTTGGCAGACTGTTGCTTACACTCGATGCCATTATTATCGTATCATCCTTTCCCATATTGCGTTCCATTGAAACACTGGTGTATGGGTTTATGACCATGGCGGTGATTGCTTACGTGGTAGATATGTCGATTTCGGGAACCAAGCAAACGGTTCAGTTCTTTATTTTTTCACGCAAGCCCGAAGAGCTTGCCCACCAAATTATTCATACAGCCGGGAGAGGGCTCACTATTTTGCCGGGAATAGGCGGTTTTACAGGCGAAAAGGTGAAAGTGCTGATGGTCATAGCCCGGAAAAGTGAGTCGGCGGTCCTCTTTCGCATCATAAAAAACATCGACCACGATGCCTTTATTACCATGGGCAACGTGATGGGCGTTTATGGAGAAGGATTTGACAAATTGAAAAGAGTGGTAGCCGGTAAAAAGTAAATGGTGAAAGGATGGAAGACAGAAGACAGAAGACAGAAGACAGAAGACAGAAGAGGGAAGGAAGATGGAAGACAGAAGAGGGAAGAGGGAAGAGGGAAGAGGGAAAACAAGCACCAGCATCGCCGTGTTCCTCCCCTCGGTCGCCATTATGGTAGAATGAAAGGTAAAAGGTAAAAGGTGAGCAGTAAAAGTTAAAATTGAAGATGTAAGGTATCAATCTTTTTTCAATCTTCCGCAATCTCCTTCAATCTCCCGCCTCCTGTCTCCCGTCTTCTGTATTCTGTCTTCTTCAATCTCTTATCAATCTTTTTATAGCCCAAAACCCTGAACTCTGAACCCTGAACTCTAAACTCGTAATTTTATATGAAAACAAAATACATAATAGCATTATTTGCATTGTTGGTGGTTATCCTTTCAATAACCTGGTTTTATAGTCATTTTAGCGGGTTGATAATTCCGCAGGAGACTCCTGCCGATACCATTGCATCGGTGGTGCAGGACCCCGCTCCTCCCCCCACCATCTATGGTTTTATAGAGGATTCGTTTATAATAGAGCAGGGCCGGATTAAGTATGCCGAAAACCTGGCCTCACTTCTTCTAAAATACAATGTGCCGTATCAGGAAATCCATAATCTGGCCCAGGCTTCCAAAGAGGTATTTGATGTGCGACGCATGAAAGCGGGCAACCCTTTTACAATCTTTCTAAATAAAGACTCACTTTCTACCCCCGCATGGTTTGTTTACGAAATAGACCCCATCGATTATTTAGTGATGTCGTTAAATGGCGACTCGGTCGTCTATCGGGATTCCAAACCTGTGGAAACAGTGCGCAAAACCGCCACCGGACTTATTAACAGCTCATTGTGGAATACCATCGACGACCAGCATCTGAACCCCAATCTGGCTCTTGAATTGAACGACATATATGCCTGGACGGTGGACTTTTTCGGCATTGAAAGAGGCGACCATTTTACGGTAATTTATGACGAACAGTATGTGGACAGCACTTCCATTGGCATTAGTACCATTTATGCATCGTGTTTCACCCACAGGGGCACCCCGTTTTATGCTTTCAGATATTTGCAGGACAGCGTACAGAGCTATTTCGACCAGGAAGGCAAAAGTCTGCGAAAAGCATTTTTGAAGGCACCTCTTAAATTTTCACGCATCAGCAGCCGCTTCAGCCACAGCCGGTTGCATCCCATTCTTAAAATCAGGCGCCCCCACCACGGCATCGACTATGCAGCAGCTTCGGGTACACCTGTTTACGCCCTGGGCGACGGTCGTGTCACCCACCGGGGATGGGACCCAAAAGGCGGCGGTAATTATATCAAGATCAAACACAACAGCGTTTACACCACCGTTTATATGCATCTGTCGGGCTTTGCCAAAGGCATCGCCAGTGGCAGCCGGGTAACTCAGGGGCAACTGATTGGTTTTGTAGGCAAAACAGGGCTGGCAACCGGTCCTCACCTCGACTTCAGGGTGTATATGAACAATCATCCTGTAGACCCGTTAAAAATAAAAGCACCGCCTGTTGAACCTGTAAATGAAGAGAATATGGCCAGTTACATGTCATTTATCGCACCCTGGAGAACAGAGCTGGACAAAGCCGAGCAGGAATGGTTCTCTCACGAACAGGATAATCCCGATACAGGCACATCAGGCCTGGTTACGGAGGACCTGTTCAATAACTCCGGGAAAGTGCCTGTACTCAAGTTGATGCACTTTGGCAGCCAGTGATTCGGGTGTATCGTCGGAAGAGACAGGGCAACGGGCCTGGAAGATAATATCTCCCTCATCGTAGCTCTCGTTCACATAATGTATGGTGATGCCCGACTCTGTATCGCCGCTGGCAATCACCGCCTTATGCACTTTGTCGCCATACATCCCTTTACCGCCATAACGGGGTAGTAAAGCAGGATGGATATTAATAATGCGACGGGGAAATGCAGAAATGATATTGGCCGGAATGAGCCATAAAAACCCGGCCAAAACAATTAAATCGGGCTTCAGTTTTAAAAGATAATCCAGTACAGTATCCGACTCATAAAACATGGCCCGGGTAAATACCATAGTATTAACACCCAGGCTGTTAGCCTTAACCAAAACGCCGGCTTCAGGCACATTGCACACGATGGACGACACCTCAGCGACAGAGGAGGCCCTAAAAAAATGTACGATATTTTCGGCATTGGTTCCAGAGCCCGACGCAAACAGAACTATTTTTCTCATAATGAACAACTTAAAATACTATATCCACCCTGATTCGGAGGGGTAAAAGTACAAAAAAGCACCCTCCCAAATAATTTCTTTGACGGATTATTTGATTTATTTTGGACAAATCCATTTCTTTGCAAAGTTATTTCAAAACCAAAGTTTCAATTATTAACTAAAAATTAAAAGCTATGTCAGACATTGCATCAAGAGTAAAAGCAATTATTGTAGATAAGTTAGGCGTTGACGAAACCGAAGTTGCGCCGGAAGCTAGCTTCACCAACGATTTGGGTGCTGACTCTCTTGACACTGTTGAGCTGATCATGGAATTTGAAAAAGAATTCAACATTGCCATTCCTGATGATCAGGCTGAAAACATCGGTACTGTGGGTGACGCTATTTCGTACATCCAGGAGAACGCAAAGTAAAAACAGTAGGTTAGTTATACTTTAAAAGCAGTTATGGAGTTAAAAAGAGTAGTTGTCACAGGAGTGGGCGCCATAACTCCGATTGGTAAATCCATCGATGAGTATTGGAACAATTTGGTGAGCGGAGTGAGCGGCGCAGCGCCTATTACCCGGTTTGACACCACCCATTTCAAAACAAAATTTGCTTGCGAAGTAAAAGATTACAATCCTGCCGATTACTTCGATCGTAAAGAGGCCAGAAAACTTGATATGTTTGCTCAGTTTGCATTAATTGCAACTGAGCAGGCACTTCAGGATGCCGGAGTGGACCCACAAGCCATCGACCTGGATATGTCGGGCGTCATTTGGGGAACAGGCATAGGCGGAATCGTTACTTTTCTGGAAGAGACTCGTTCGTATGTGAATAACAACGAAGTTCCCCGGTTCAGTCCATTCTTTATTCCCAAGATGATCTCCGATATTGCGGCAGGCCATATTTCGATAAAGTACGGATTCAGAGGGCCCAATTACGGCACCGTTTCGGCGTGTGCTTCTTCAACTCATGCCATGTCGGATGCCTACAACCTTATCAGGCTTGGCAAAGCAGAATTATTTATCACCGGAGGTTCCGAAGCGGCCATTAATGAAGCAGGCGTGGGAGGATTCAATTCCATGATGGCCATCTCAACCCGCAACGACGATCCCGCAACTGCCTCCCGTCCCTTCGACAAAGACCGCGATGGCTTTGTAATTGGAGAAGGAGGCGGCGCATTGATACTCGAAGAGTATGAACATGCCGTAAAGCGCGGCGCCAGAATTTATTGCGAAATGGTTGGTGCCGGCATGACCGCCGACGCCTATCACCTCACCGCACCGCATCCCGATGGCCTGGGTGCCCAAAAAGTGATGCTCAGTGCCTTAAAGGATGCTTCAATGGACCCATCGGAGGTGGATTACATTAATGTGCATGGCACCTCTACCCCTTTGGGCGACATTGCCGAGCCAAAAGCCATACAGTCTGTTTTTGGCGAGCATGCCTATAAACTCAACATCAGTGCCACCAAGTCCATGACCGGCCACCTGCTGGGTGCTGCCGGGGCCATTGAAGCCATTGCCTCCATTCTGACCATGAAAAATGGAATAATCCCTCCCACCATCAACCTGTTCGAATTAGACCCCGAGGTGGATAAGAGGCTTAATTTCACTTTTAATAAAGCCCAAAAACGACAGGTAAAAGTGGCTCTTTCCAATACTTTTGGATTTGGCGGACACAATGCCTCTGTGATTTTTAAAGCATTAGAATAAAGTTGTGATTCTTCAATCGATTAAATCTATAAAACTTTTTTCCCGCAGGAGAAGGGAGTTTTATAGATTTTTGTTTTCTATAACCGGCATTCGTCCCGGCAATATCGCCGTGTATGAGCAGGCTTTTGTGCATAAATCCATTCTGCGGAGACGCAAAAAAGAGTACACCTTAAACAACGAGCGTCTCGAATACCTGGGTGATGCCATAATAGGTGCCGTAATAGCGCAGGAACTCTACCTGCTCTTCCCCAATAAAGATGAAGGATTTTTAACCAAAACACGGGCCCGGATAGTCAGCAGGGTTAATATGGATGTGCTCGCACAAAAAATGGGGCTGCAGCGCTATATCCAGTTTTATCCACCCGACGAAATTTCGCAAACCCACGTGTTGGGCGATGCACTTGAGGCCGTTATAGGCGCCCTCTTCATCGACAAAGGTTACAGCAAAGCACGAAAGTTTATCCGCAAAAAAATATTGGCACAACATCTCGACCTGCATCAAATTATAAAAAACGACACCAATTACAAGTCGATGCTCATCGAATGGGGTCAGAAAAATCGTCACACCATACATTTCATCACCGAGGAGTACCCCGTAACCGAACAGAATGGCCCTTTATTTATTTCCCGGGCCCTGGTTAATTCCCAAACCGCCGGAAAAGGAGAAGGCAACAACAAAAAGGAGGCCCAGCAGGAAGCCGCACGTGAAGCAATTGGCAAAGTGGCCGATGTTAATTTATAAAATCTTCTTTCTCCCTACCCGTGTTATGACATCACAAATTTAATAAGCTGACTTTCTTCTGGTTAATTAATGTTAATCAAGTGGAAATGTAACGTCAAGCCACTACTTTTGCAAGTATGAGCAGAAAGTACATCTGGATATTGACCGTTATCATAGCCTTTACCCTGGTGGGATTAATCTACATTCAGACACTCTGGATAGGGAACGCCACCAAAATTAAGGAAGAGCATTTCGACCAGATTGCAAGGCAATCAATGGACCAGGTCATCTCACGTCTCGAGATGAACGAGACCTCTATGCTGGGCGCTCAGCTTAAACTCAACCCCATCGATAACCTGCCCAAAAACCTTCAGCGGGAGAATAAATATTTCTCGGGAAAAAATAAAGAAGCTTCCCAATCGGAGATGCCCCATCTGGATATCTCCTTCGACTTTTATATACAGGGTTCGCAGATGGACACCCGATTTTCCACTTATAAGCGAGACTCACTCGTATTTTCATACCGCGAAACCACCCCCATGGTCTTCAACCAAACCGAAAGAATGGACCCTTTGTCCATTGCCTTCAACAACATTCAACATCAGCTGCGCAATAAAATGGACGAACAGCGCGAACGCCTGCTGAAAGACCTGTTCGACGACCGTCCCATTCAGCAGCGCGTGGACCGTGAACTGCTGGACGTCTACCTTTTAAAAGAATTTGAGGAACGGGGCATCACGCTTCCCTATGAATTTTCGGTAATCGACTCACGGGGCGAGCGGGTGATGGCCACTACAGGTTTCGATCCAGGTAAGGGCACCGTGCTGTACCAAAAATATTTGTTCCCAAACGACCTCCATCCCAAAGCCAACCACATCCAGCTTTATTTTCCGCAGCGCCCCAACTACATCATGGAATCTATGGGAATGGTGCTCCCCAGCGCTGTTTTCATACTCGTAATGGTGCTCTCGTCCATCCTCACCCTGGTTATAATAGTGAGGCAAAAGCGGCTGGATGAGATAAAGAACGACTTCATCAACAACATGACGCACGAGTTTAAAACCCCCATCTCTACCATCTCGCTGGCGTCACAAATGTTAAAAGACGGTTCGGTAGCCAAAAACCCTAATACACTGCAACATATATCGGGTGTTATTCACGACGAGACTAAAAGATTAAGCTTTCAGGTTGAAAAAGTCCTGCAAATGGCTATCTTTGACCGCGGAAGTGTGAATCTTAAGATTAAAAAACTTGACATCAACGAGCTTATTCATAACGTAACGCATAATTTTAAGATTAAAGTAGAGGCAAAAGAAGGAAAGATAACCGAAAAACTGGAAGCCAAAAACCCGGTGGTGTATGTGGATGAAGTACACTTTACCAATGTAATTTATAATTTATTAGACAATGCCCTGAAATATCGCCGTGGAAAGCCCATTTTACAGGTGAAAACATGGAACCGACCCAATGGTGGAGTGGTTATTTCGATAAAAGACAACGGTCTGGGTATTTCAAAAGAAAATATAAAACGTATCTTTGAAAAGTTTTATCGCGTTCCCACCGGAAATGTTCACAATGTAAAAGGCTTTGGCCTGGGATTGGCTTATGTTAAAAAGATTGTTGAAGATCATGGAGGAAATATTGATATTGAAAGTGAAATTAATGTTGGCACAAAGTTTGATATATTTTTACCCCTTAAAAACACTAAGGAATGGAGAAAAGATATAAGATCCTCTTAACTGAGGATGATGAAAACCTGGGTATGCTTCTTCGCGAATACCTTCAGGCAAAAGGTTATGAAACCGACCTGTTCCCTGACGGGGAACAAGGCTATGAGGCATTCATAAACAAAAAATACGACTTGTGTATTTTTGATGTGATGATGCCTAAAAAAGATGGCTTCACCCTGGCCAAAGAGATCCGGATGGTGAACACAGAGGTCCCCATCGTTTTCCTGACTGCCAAATCGATGAAGGAGGATATCTTTCAGGGATTTAAGCTGGGAGCCGATGACTATCTCACCAAGCCTTTCAGCATGGAAGAGCTTCTGTTCCGCATCGAAGCTATTTTGCGGCGTACCAAAGGCGGATTGGCCAATCAGGAAGTCTATCAGCTGGGTAAATACAAATTCGATACCCAAAAGCAACAACTCGTTGATGGCGAAAACATCACCAAACTCACCACCAAGGAGTCGGAACTTCTGAAGCTTCTCTGCAGCAATCTCAACCGGGTGCTGGAGCGTAACTATGCTTTAAAAACAATATGGGTGGACGATAATTACTTCAATGCCCGGAGCATGGACGTGTATATCACCAAGCTGCGCAAACTTCTTAAAGACGAGCCTGCCGTTGAAATCATCAACGTGCATGGAAAAGGTTATAAGCTGGTGGTTTAATATCACACGGGCTGCCCTCAACCACTTATAGCCTTTCCGCAATTGCGGAAGGGCTATAAGTGGTTGAGGGCAGCCCGTTATTAATCCAGTTTCAGCACTGCCAAAAAGGCTTTTTGAGGAACTTCCACATTACCTACCTGTTTCATTCGTTTCTTCCCTTTCTTCTGCTTTTCCAGGAGTTTGCGCTTCCGTGATATGTCGCCACCGTAGCATTTGGCAGTCACATCCTTGCGTAGCGCTTTCACGGTTTCACGGGCAATAATTTTTGAGCCGATGGCAGCTTGTATGGCCACATCGAACTGTTGACGTGGTATCAGCTCCCTCAATTTTTCGCACATCCGTCGTCCAAGCGGGTAGGCATTATCCACGTGGGTTAGTGCCGAGAGAGCATCCACGGGTTCGCCATTGAGTAACACATCAAGCCGCACCAATTTGGAAGCGCGATAACCTGTGGTATGGTAATCGAATGAAGCATATCCCTTGGAGATGCTCTTCAGTTTGTCATAGAAGTCGAAAACGATCTCCGCCAGCGGCATGTTATAGGTAAGCTCCACCCGGTTGGAGGTGAGATAATGCTGATTCACCAACTCCCCCCTTTTGCTCAGGCAGAGCGTCATGATTGGACCAATGTAGCCCGAATGGGTAATAATTTGAGCCCTGATGTAAGGCTCCTCCACAAAATCAATCTCGGTGGGCTCGGGCAATCCCGAGGGATTGTGCACCTCAATCACTTCCTTTTTTTGAGTATGAACAATGTAGGGCACATTGGGAACGGTGGTAATCACATTCATATCAAATTCACGGTCTAACCGTTCCTGAACAATCTCCATGTGCAGAAGCCCCAAAAAACCGCATCTGAAACCAAATCCCAAAGCCACCGACGATTCGGGCTGAAAAGTGAGAGAGGCGTCGTTGAGCTGCAATTTCTCTATAGCCGTACGCAAATCTTCATAATCTTCGGTGTCGATGGGGTAAAGACCTGCAAACACCATGGGTTTCACCTCCTCGAAGCCCGAAATGGCCTTGTCGCAGGGGCGCGCCACATGTGTAATGGTATCGCCCACCTTCACCTCTTTACTGGTTTTGATGCCCGAGATGATGTAACCCACGTCTCCTGCATGCAGCCTGTTTCGGGGCGACAGACTCAATTTGAGCACACCCACCTCATCGGCATCGTACTCTTTGCCCACATTCACAAACTTCACTTTATCACCCTTACCTATATTGCCGTTCACCACTTTAAAATAAGCGATAATACCCCGGTAGGAGTTGAACACCGAATCGAAAATAAGTGCCTGTAATGGGGCATCATCGTCACCCACCGGAGGGGGCACTTTATCCACAATGGTGGAGAGTATCTTCTCCACCCCCATCCCGGTCTTTCCGCTGGCGTGAATAATCTCCTCCCTGTCGCAGCCAATGAGGTCGATAATCTGGTCTTCCACCTCATCGGGCATGGCGCTCTCCATATCCATCTTGTTGAGCACCGGAATAATGATCAGGTCGTGGTCTACCGCCTGATACAAATTACTGATGGTTTGTGCCTGAATCCCCTGTGTGGCATCCACTATCAACAAAGCGCCTTCGCAGGCGGCAATGGAACGGGACACTTCGTAGGAAAAGTCCACATGCCCCGGGGTGTCTATCAAATTTAATATGTATTTTTCACCTCCCCGGGAATACTCCATCTGTATGGCATGGCTCTTTATGGTGATGCCGCGTTCCCGCTCCAGGTCCATGCTGTCGAGGGTTTGGGCCTGCATATCTTTGCCGGTCACAGTGCCGGTTATCTCTAACAGGCGGTCGGCGATGGTGCTCTTTCCATGATCGATGTGCGCTATAATACAAAAGTTGCGGATATGCTTCATAAATCTTCTCTTCTCTTTGGGCGCAAAGATACTTATTTCCTGATTAAACTCATCGGGTGACGACCAAAGCTCATCGGATGAGTTGGTGCCAAAGGTCGCGGCAGCTTCCTCTTCAACCAGTCGAAAAAGACGGATTCATCCGATGAGTGGAGTTGCAGAAAAGAGACTCATCGGATGACGTCCAACTGACCGTAAGATAGATAATCCAACCACTTTGCTGCCCCTCAACAAGTCATCCGATGAGGGCAGAAACTCATCGGATGAGTTGGTGCGAAAGGTCGCGGCAGCTTCCTCTTCAACCGAAAGAAAAAGACGGACTCATCCGATGAGTGGAGTTGCAGAAAAGAAACTCATCGGATGAGTTTTTACCAGCTCGTCATCAAAAATCCCGGCTTAGTCATATTTTACCGGTTTTGCACCAATAGGCTAAATCTATTTATTAAATTCACAGGCTTATTATGCAAACACCCCACTTATGCTTAAAACTATTGTTACCGGCAGCGCCGGGTTTATTGGCTCCCATCTCACACAAGCCCTTCTTGATGAAGGACACTCAGTTACAGGCATCGACAACTTCGACCCGTTCTACCACCGGTCCATTAAGGAGGCCAATATGGCTCCTTTTATCCATCACCCTAAATTTTCGTTCCATGAGGCCGATCTCACCCACGAAAGCACTGTCAGCGGCCTGTTTGCCAGTGATACCGATGTAGTGGTTCACCTGGCGGGAAAGGCGGGTGTACGCCCCAGTATAAAGAATCCGCAGGGCTACATCGACCACAATATTTCAGCCACGCGGGTGGTTTTGAGTGCCATGCAGAAAAGTGGCATCAAAAAGCTGGCATTTGCCAGCTCGTCGTCGGTTTACGGCAACAATCCACACACGCCCTGGCACGAGGAGCTGGATGTAAACAACCCCATCTCGCCTTATGCCTTCTCAAAAAAAGCGTGCGAACTCCTGAATCACACCTGGCATCATCTTTACGATTTCGACATAGTAAACATGCGCTTTTTTACCGTTTACGGGCCGGGGCAACGCCCCGACCTGGCCATTCACAAATTTACCCGCATGATTTTCGATGGCACGCCTCTCCCCCTCTTTGGTGACGGTTCCACCTCACGCGACTACACCTATGTAACCGATACGGTGAGCGGGATTAAAGGCGTAATGAATTATCTGATGAATAACACCGGAATATTTGAGACCGTCAATCTTGGTAACAATCAGCCGGTATCGCTCAAAGATTTGGTGAATGCACTGGCCCTGGCCACAAATATGAAACCGGCGATTAACCGGTTACCGATGCAACCGGGCGATGTAAACATTACATTTGCCGACATCGGGAAGGCTAAACAATTATTTGGTTATCAACCAAAAACAACTCTTAAAGAGGGACTGGAGAGGTTTATTGAATGGTATAAAAACCAGTAGAGATGCCCAAATTGGGCGTCTCTACAAAAAAAATATAAAAAAAAGGTATTCCGCAAACGGAACACCTTTTTTTATTTAAACCCTTTCGGTTTTTTACATCATACCTGGCATGCCACCACCCATTCCGGGATGGCCTGCTGGAGCAGGATTTTCTTCTTTTACCTCTACCAATACGCACTCGGTAGTGAGGAACATGCCGGCAATGGAAGCCGCATTTTCAAGTGCAATACGAGCCACTTTGGCAGGGTCGATCACGCCGGTTTTGAAAAAGTTTTGATACTCGCCGATGCGGGCGTTGTAACCGTAATCCTCTTTACCCTCTTTCACTTTCTGCACAATCACGGCACCTTCTTCGCCTGCATTCTCAACAATCTGACGCAAAGGCTCTTCGATGGCTCTTTTGATGATGTCGATACCGGTATTCTGGTCATCGTTCTCACCTTTCAGCTTATCAAGTGCTGACATGGCACGAAGGTAAGCTACACCACCACCGGGAACGATTCCCTCTTCCACGGCGGCGCGGGTGGCGCTGAGTGCGTCATCTACCCGTGCTTTCTTCTCCTTCATTTCTATTTCGGAGGCGGCCCCTATGTAAAGTACAGCCACACCGCCGGCCAGCTTGGCCAAACGCTCCTGCAGTTTTTCCTTGTCGTAATCGGAAGTGGTATTTACAATTTGGGCTTTAATTTGTTGCGTGCGTGAGGTGATGGCTTCTTTGTCGCCTGCACCGTTTACAATGGTGGTATTCTCTTTGTCGATGGTAACTTTTTCAGCCTGACCCAACATATCGAGGGTGGCATTTTCCAGTTTCAATCCGGTCTCTTCGGTGATTACGGTACCCCCCGTCAGAACGGCCAGGTCCTGCAACATCTCTTTACGACGATCACCAAAACCGGGCGCTTTAACAGCAGCCACTTTCAAGGAGCCTCTCAGCCGGTTTACAACCAGGGTAGCCAATGCTTCACCATCCACATCCTCGGCAATAATCAGCAGAGGCTTACCCGATTGAGCCGATTGCTCAAGCACAGGCAAAAGATCCTTCATGGTGCTGATCTTTTTATCGTGAATAAGAATGTAGGGATTTTCAAGCTCAGCTGCCATCTTCTCGGTGTCGGTAACGAAGTAGGGAGAGATGTAACCACGGTCGAACTGCATACCTTCCACCACCTCCACAGTGGTTTCGGTACCTTTGGCTTCCTCCACGGTAATAACACCCTCGCGGCCTGCTTTTTCCATGGCTTCGGCAATTAACCTGCCAATTTCGTCGTCGTTGTTGGCCGAAACCCGGGCTATCTGCTCAATCTTGTCGTTGTCCTCGCCAATTTCATGAGCCTGATCGCGTAGGCTTTCAACCACTTTGCCCACCGCCAGGTCGATGCCCCGTTTCAAATCCATTGGGTTGGCGCCGGCAGTAACGTTTTTCATGCCTACACTGATGATAGACTGAGCCAACACAGTGGCGGTAGTAGTTCCATCTCCTGCATCGTCGCCGGTTTTGGAGGCCACCTCTTTGACCATTTGAGCACCCAGGTTGGCATATGCATCAGAGAGCTCAATTTCTTTGGCCACCGTAACACCATCTTTGGTGATGACAGGAGCGCCAAATTTTTTGTCTATTACTACGTTGCGACCTTTGGGTCCGAGGGTAACTTTAACGGCATTGGCCAACTGGTCGATACCATCTTTAAGAAGGGCCCGCGCCTCGTTATCAAATTTTATTTCTTTAGCCATTTGTGTTTATTTAATTAAACGGTTTATTAATGAAATTTAAGCGATATATAAGATGTCACTTTGCGAAATGAGTAAATAATCCTCCCCGTCAATGTTCAGTTCGGTACCGGCATACTTACCATAAAGCACTACCTGACCAACTTTCACCTCCATAGGTTCATCCTTTTTATCGGCACCCGTGAGCATCACTTCACCCTTAAGGGGTTTTTCTTTAGCCGAATCGGGGATAATAATTCCACTCGACGTTTTTTCCTCAGCCGCCTGTGGTTTAACTAAAACCTTTCCGGCAAGAATTTTTCCTTTCAATGTTGACATTTCTATTTAATTTAAGTCGTTAAACATTTAAAATTTTCCGAATTGCCTTAAATCACAAACTATGCCAAAGAAGCATGCCCGCCCTTAAACCAGGGAATCAGGACATTTTAACCGATTGGGCAGAAGACAAAAAAAAGAGTGTCAGAAAAAACTGACACTCTGGCATAATCTGATGGAAATAAATCTTTGTTACTGATTATCGTCATTGCCCTGTTGAGTTCCTGAGGCATTGTCCTCTTCGCCGGCAATGGGAAACTCGGGCAGACCGGTATTGGGTAACGCCATATTTTCTATCTGCTCGTCAATGGCCGAGCCGCTTTGCATAGTGCCGCGCGGCAACGCCATTACCGACACAAATGAAAGCACAAGCAGGGCTCCGGCAAGCGTCCAGGTAGCTTTCTCTAAGAAATCGGCAGTTTTACGAACGCCCATCACCTGGTTAGAAGCTGAGAAATTCGAGGCCAGACCACCGCCCTTGGAGTTTTGCACCAACACGATCAGCACCAACAAAATACTGACTAAAATAACCAACACAGACACTAACTGATACATATCTTTCTTTATTACTGATTGTTAATAAGTTCTTCCAGCTCTTTAATTCGCCGTGCAAAATAAACACTTTTTTCGGGATATTTCAAATACAAACGCTCGAATATATTGGCGGCTTTACGATAATGCTTCTGACGAATAAAAATATTTGCCAGAGTCTCGGTCATTAAGTCATCGTTTTCCTGCACACTTTTGGAGGCTACATCAGCGGGCTCAGGCCTCCCCGGGCTTGAAGGCACCATGCGAACGCGATGGTTCCCGCTGTCGAGAAAATGATCGATCAACCTTAGTTTGCGGTCAGGTTGTGAGCTCTGAGATTCTGGCACCTCCGCGGATAGGTTCAAATTGCCGGGGTTGTGCCTCAGCACCGAAAGCCATTCGGAGAAGGAGTGACTCTCATTGGGATTTAACCCGGAAGAGGTGTCATCGGAATCCAACGAATAAGAGGCCGAAGAGACGCCTTCCCGCTCATAATCAAGAAGATCGGCTGCAGGAAATACAAATCCACCCCGGGGTTCCTTTTCATCCTTTGCTTCGACTTTACCCGGCACAGGGGGTTCGACTTCGCCCGGCATGGCAGCTTCGGTTTGGCCCGATGCAGAGGTTTGAGAGGAGGCCAATGGCGACTGCAGATCGTGGATGAGAAAAAACAACCGGGAACGATCGGGGATGTAAGCTGCAGCATGTTTAAGTTCGCTGTTAAACCTTATGTGATCGACCAGATGCAGATTTTTGATCCACAATAACCGGCCGGCCTGAAAAAAGGGATAAGCATCGAGTACCTCCCGCATAGGATCAAGGGTTTGTTGGTTAAGCAAACCAGGCCGGGATAAAAATTCTATGAGTTGGCTGCGCGTCATAAGAGGATTGTTACCAGTCGGCAAACGCTTTATTAAAGATATTTTCGGTAAGCTCTTCGATCATTTCTGCCACCAGTTGGGATTCAACCGAGGTAATATTTTGCTCACTGGGGAAATCACGGTATGCCGAAAAACTGGATTGCCAACTGCTTTTCGGGTCCTTCAGATTTTCATATCTCACACCCACTCTCATCGTCAACCGGGTAAGTGCCGACACGGCATCGGCCTGGATGGCCACAGGCTGGATATCGTAACCGGTAATTTCGCCCGAAAAATCCACATCTCCGGTACCGCTTGCCATGGCGAGACGCGAACCATTGATGATACGGTCCTTGAGTCCCTCGGTAAAAGTTTGGCTAAGCACCGGATTGATGAGTGGGGCACGATTCTCAAAATACTGCACCGAAGCGGTTTTAACATCGTCGGGAATGGAGGCACCATCAAATGTCAGCCGCACTGCACAGCCCTGAAGCATGGGTAAAAGTAACCCCAACAAAAGATATAATGCCGTATTTTTCTTCATCATACTTAATTCTTCCTTTTGACTTAACCATCAATATCGTGTTCTTTAATTTTCCGGTAAAGTGTTCTTTCAGAAATACCCAACTCCTGGGCGGCATTTTTACGTTTCCCGCCATGCCGCTCCAGAGCCTTTTTAATCAATTCAATCTCTTTTTCTTCGAGCGACAACGACTCCTCAATAAACTCCTCAGTATCCTCAATGGTATGATGACTATGATGATCGCGGGCCGGACTAAACGATGCCATCTCATTTTTTATTACAGGCGATCGGGACACCGGCTCATCGTGCTCGTAAAGATTTTGGATGATTTGCGCATTTTCCTCCTTCAAACCCACATCGTGCCCATGTTGTATCATCTCTAAAACCAGTTTTTTCAGATCTGTCATGTCACTCTTCATATCAAACAGCACTTTATAAAGAATTTCTCTCTCAGAGGAAAATCCCGAGCCGGCAAACTCTTTTGCGCTTACAAGTGCTGGCAAATTATCGCCGGCATGATAAGGCAAATACTTTTCGAGTTCAGCCGGAGTGAGCAACCTCTCTTTTTCGATGATGGAGATTTGCTCGGTAATGTTTTTCAACTGTCTGATGTTTCCCGGCCAACGATATCGCTCGAGCAATTCGCGGGCACCCTGGTCCAGCTTAACGGCGGGCATGCGGTAACGGTCGGCAAAATCGGCGGCAAATTTACGAAAAAGCAGAAATATATCTTCAGTCCGGTCGCGCAGAGGCGGAATGGTGATGGGCACACTATTGAGGCGGTAAAAGAGGTCTTCTCTAAACTTACCATTCTTTATGGCCTGCTCGATCTGAACATTAGTGGCTGCCACTATACGTACATCGGTCTTTAATATTTTGGATGAACCTACCCGCATGAACTCACCGCTTTCCAATACCCGGAGTAAGCGCACCTGAGTGGCCAGGGGCAGCTCCCCTATCTCATCGAGAAAGATGGTGCCATTATTAGCCTCTTCAAAGTAGCCCTTTCGGTCGGAAAAAGCTCCGGTAAACGCGCCCTTTTCGTGGCCAAAAAGCTCGGAGTCGATGGTACCCTCGGGGATGGCACCACAATTTACCGCCACATAGGCGCCGTGCTTGCGGGTACTGTATTGATGGATGATTTGAGGAAAAACCTCTTTCCCCGTTCCACTCTCGCCGGTAATCAACACCGACAAATCGGTGGGAGCCACCTGAACGGCCACATCAATAGCCCGGTTAAGAGCGGGTGAATTACCTATAATGCCGTAACGCAACTTTATTTGTTGTATATTGATCATGGTTACTGCTATTTTTTCAGAAGCGACTGACAAAGTTACAACTCTTTGCAGCCATTTCCATAAAGATAGCTTAAAAAGATAAGATTTGAAAACTGCGATAAAAACTTTTGGAGCGGAAGAACTATTTTTTTAGTACCTTTATTATTTTAATTGGTAACTTACTCGCATGAATAAAGAAGAGATTCTGGGTATTATTCCGGCGCGTTTTGCTTCCACCCGGTTTCCGGGCAAACCACTGGCCGACATTGACGGCAAAACCATGATTCAGCGTGTTTACGAACAAGCCTCCAAAGCCTTGACACACGTGGTGGTAGCCACCGACGACGAACGCATCATGCAGGCTGTACAACACTTTGGCGGTAATGTGGTAATGACGGCCTCCACTCATCAGAGTGGAACCGACCGATGTACCGAGGCTTTGAACCGCCATGAGAAGACTACAGGAAAAGCATTCCACATAGTGGTGAACATTCAGGGAGACGAACCTTTTGTAGAACCGGCACAGATTGAAACGCTCCTCTCCTGCTTCACTGAGCCTGAGACTCAAATTGCCACTCTGGTAAAACCGGCCAGTGACTCTGCCGCTTTATTTGATCCCAATAAACCCAAAGTAGTAACAGGCGCTAAAGCACAAGCGCTCTATTTTAGCCGTTCACCCATACCTCATTTGCGGGGACACCGAACCAGCCAATGGCATCTGAACCATCACTACCTCATCCACATCGGGCTGTATGCCTACCGTGCAGAAGTGCTTAGAATCATCACGGAACTTACACCCACGCCACTGGAGAGGGCCGAGTCGCTGGAGCAACTCCGATGGTTGGAACATGGTTACCACATCACCACCAAAATTACGCATCACGAAAGCTATTCCATTGATACTCCTGATGACCTAAAGGCTCTTAAGGACAAAAATGTTTTTTAGCTTTGGTTTTTTCACTAACTTTTAAATACATATAACATGGCTCAACTGGGATTACTGAAGAAAGATGGCTGGCTGGCCCCGTATCAGCCGCAAATTGAAGCCCTGCACGCGCGCTTCATCGACAAGCTGGAGGAGATTAACGACACCCGGGGTGACCTTTTAAAATATGCCGGAAATCATCACTTTTTCGGATTACAGCGTCAGGGGGAAGGATGGATATTCAGGGAGTGGGCGCCCAATGCCACCGCCATGTTTTTGGTTGGCGACTTCTCCGACTGGAAGCCCAGTCGTGATTTCCAGATGCAGCCTGCAAAAAACGGGATTTGGGAGCTGCCTGTTGCCGGCAACAAACTGAAGCACGGCGACCACTACAAACTATACCTGGAGTGGAACGGAGGCAGTGGATTCCGAATTCCGGCCTATGCCCGGCGCGTGGTTCAGGATGATCAAACACTGCTCTTTAGTGCCCAGGTATGGCAGCCTCCGCAGCCCTTTAAGTGGACCGACCAAAAGTTTCAGACCTCTGTAGAACATCCGCTTATTTACGAGGCACATACGGGCATGGCCCAACAAGAGGAAAAGGTGGGCACTTATCTTGAATTTGCTGAAAAAATATTACCCCGCATCAAGAAAGCGGGCTACAACATCATTCAGCTCATGGCCATACAGGAACACCCTTACTATGGGAGTTTTGGCTATCATGTTTCCAACTTTTTTGCCCCCAGCAGCCGCTTTGGTACCCCCGAAGAGTTAAGAATTCTGGTAGATAAGGCCCACAGTATGGGATTGGCAGTAATCATGGACATTGTGCATTCACATGCTGTGAAAAACGAGGAAGAAGGTTTAAGTCGCTTCGATGGTTCAACCGACCAGTACTTCTACCCCGGCGACCGCGGTTATCACTCTGCCTGGGACTCCCGCTGCTTCGACTATGGTAAAGAGGAAGTGCTGACTTTTCTGCTGTCAAATTGTCGCTACTGGCTGGAAGAGTTTCATTTCGACGGATTCAGATTCGATGGCGTTACCAGTATGATTTATAATCACCATGGACTCGAGAAGGCTTTTACCTCCTACCACGACTACTTTGATGGGCAGCAGGACCACAACGCCCTTATTTACCTGAAGCTGGCCAATGAACTGATTCACCGCATAAATCCGGGAGCTGTTTCGGTAGCCGAGGAGATGAGTGGCTATCCCGGCACGGGACTTTCGCCCCGCAAAGGTGGTCTGGGTTTCGATTTTCGGCTCTCCATGGGCATTCCCGATTTCTGGATAAAGATTATCAAGGAACTGGCCGATGAAGCCTGGAGTGTAGGCACCCTTTTCAACGAATTGATACAACACCGGCCCGAAGAGAAAACCATCTCCTATGCCGAGTCACACGACCAGGCTCTGGTAGGCGACAAAACCATCATTTTCAGGCTGGCCGACAAAGAGATGTACTTTTCCATGAGCAAGGAGACACCCAGCCTGATTATCGACCGCGCCATAGCTCTTCATAAAATCATCCGGCTGATTACCCTCACCACCGCCAATGGTGGCTATCTTAACTTTATGGGCAATGAATTTGGCCACCCCGAGTGGATTGATTTTCCCAGAGTGGGCAATGACTGGTCGTACAAGCACGCGCGGCGACAATGGCATCTGGCCGACTCGCCCGACCTGAAATATGAATGGCTGGGCGCATTTGATGCGCAGATGATAAAAACCACCCGCGAGGAGAGACTCTTGCGGGCCTACCCCGTTTATCTGAATCTGGCCAACGAAGGCGACCAGGTGTTGGCCTATAACCGGGGCGATTTTCTGATGGTTCTGAATTTCAACCCATCGCAATCGTTTCCCGATTATGGCATACCTGTGGCCAAGGGCAAGTATCAGATACTTCTCAACTCCGACCAGCCTGAATTTGGGGGGGCCGACCGGGTGGACAGCGGACGTATCTATTATTCGGAACAGGTGGGATCATCACCGGACGCGCACCAGCTTAAGCTGTACATTCCCAATAGAACCGGATTCATCTTAAAAAAGCTACCTACGCCGAGTGTTTATTGATGTAGGAGGTGTAGGCACGTTATACCTTGAGTATTCTTCAAATGCTAATTCAATTGATGTATTGACTTAGAAGTTTCTAAAATATTCGGCAGCTGCTATATATAACATGGTTTATCGCCAAGCCATTGAAATGCACCCTCAGCCAATTCGGGAAACCGAAGTGTCCCTTTATCGTGACCTTGTGTATGATAGACTTCAATTCTCATACATAAAAGATACTTTCAGTGTCAACATACCGTTTAAAACCACCTTACCAGACAGAAGTCCTGTTTGTGGGGTAAGTCGCTGTTTTTTGGGAACATACGTATGCCAAAATTGAAGGTACCCGGCAGATTTAATTTATATTTTAATCCATAATGAACCACCGAACCTTCTGTTTTTATCACATTAAAGGGTTCGATGTGTAATATGGGCGGAAATTCATCGTCGGTGGTTCCGGCAATAAGCATTTCGAGCCCCACTTCAATACCCTCTAATTGTTTCAGGTCGATTTTAACCTCCACCGCGTAATCATCGCCAATACCCAGTTCCTGCTTGGCAATGTCGGGCATATTTACCTCCAGCAGTTCAATGCTGCTCCAGCCTGCCTCCACACGTCGTTTCCAGGATGAGAGCTCGTGAACTTTGGCAAAATCGTTCTCCCTGAGTTGACCAAACCTCTGATGCATAGGATTGTAAAACTTCCTCAAGTAGTCGTCGATCATTCTTCGGGTGGTAAATTCAGGGGCAATTTGAGCAATAGAGTTTTTTATGTACTGCACCCATTTTTCCGGTTCACCCTTTTCATTGAGATCATAAAAAAGAGGAATTATCTCATTCTCGAAGGTACTGTAAATAATGGCTGCATCCAGCTCATCCTGGAAGTCCTGATTGTCGAACGAGCGCTTGTCGGTGAGGCTCCAGCCGGCACCCTCTTTATAACCCTCGTACCACCAGCCATCTAACACGCTAAAATTGAGCACCCCGTTGAGCTCTGCCTTCTGACCGCTGGTTCCTGAGGCCTCCAATGGCCTTGTGGGGGTATTGAGCCATACATCCACACCACTCACCAGGCGTTTGGCCAGTTCCATGTCGTAATTTTCCAGAAAAACCACTTTCCCAATAAACGCAGGCATTTTGGATATCTCCACAATCCGCTTAATCAGGGCCTGGCCACCGGTATCGGCAGGGTGTGCTTTACCGGCGAAAATGAATTGCACCGGTCGAGCGGTATTATTCACAATCTCCGACAATCGTTCCAGATCGGTAAACAGCAGACTGGCCCGCTTGTAGGTGGCAAAACGTCTGGCAAAACCAATGGTAAGTGCCTTTTCGTCAATCACATCCAGCACCTCCACGATGTGTCCGGGCGCATCGTGCCGCTTCGCCATCCCGCTTTCCATCCGGTAACGGATAAAGTCGATGAGTTTTTTACGCAATACATTGCGCACGTTCCATATCTGGGCGGTGGGTACATCATATATTTTTTCCCAGTTTTTTTTATCCGACACATCGTTAAGAAACGCTTCTCCAAATATTTTTTTATAGAACTCCTGCCATTCCGACACGGTCCAGGTTCCATAATGCACGCCGTTGGTGACATAACTCACATGCAACTCTTCGGGGAAGTAGCCCTCCCACAGGTGGGTAAACATTTTTTTGGAGACCTCGCCATGAAGCCAACTCACGCCGTTCATCTCCTGGGCGGTTTTAGCGGCCAGCACACTCATCGAAAATTTCTCATTCGAATCGGGATACTCACGGCCCATACTCATAAGCTGTTCCCAGGATATGTTGAGCTTCTCGGGTAAATGACGAAGGTAAGTCCGCAGCAGGTCTTCGTGGAATTTGTCGTGTCCGGCAGGCACCGGTGTATGTGTGGTAAAGAGAGAAGATGCCCGTACAATCTCCATGGCAGATGAAAAGCTGAACTTTTGATCCACCAGATCAACCAATCGCTCAATAGTGGTGAGGGCTGCATGGCCTTCGTTGAGGTGAAACAGGTCGGCTTCAAACTCCACTGCTTTAAGCAGGCGGATGCCGCCTATACCCAGCAACATCTCCTGCTTCAGCCGGTTTTCCCAGTCCCCGCCATATAATTTGTGGGTAATGGTACGGTCTTCGGTATTATTGGCCGGTACGTCGGTATCCATAAGGTATAGTGAAACGCGTCCCACTTTTGCCAGCCACACTTTAGCATGCAAAACGCGTCCGGGAAGGTCGATATGCACATAAAGAGAGTTCCCTCTTTTGTTGCGAACCTCCTCCAGTGGCAATTGCGAAAACTCCTGTATCTCGTAATTGGCAGCTTGTTCGCCATGAAGCGAGAGTGTTTGTGTAAAGTAGCCATAGCGGTACAATAGCCCCACAGCGGTCATTTGTACACCTCTGTCGCTGGCCTCCTTAAGATAATCACCGGCTAATATACCCAGGCCTCCCGAAAAAATCTTAAGAACATCGTTCAACCCATACTCCATACTGAAATAGGCGATGCGCGGTTGTTGGGTATAATCCCTGTCCATATATGCCTTGAACCGATTGTAAATGTTATCCAGCCGGTCCACGAACCATTTGTCGTCGGCCAATTTGTTCAACCGGTCATACGAAACCCTTTCCAAAAGCTCGATGGGATTTTTGCGCACCTTCACCCACATCTCTGCATCAATGTACTCGAAAAGATCGACCAGCTCGTAATTCCAGGTCCACCAAAGATTTCGTGTAAGCTCCTGCAATGCATTAATGCGGTGGGGCAATTTTGACTTAACGATCAATTTTTTCCATTCGGGCACAAGGCTGGTTTGCGGCACCAGTTTCAGGCGCAACCCGGGTTGCACCACCTTAAATTGTTCGGGGCGTAAGGCGACCTCCTGAAGTGCTAAATCGTAAGCTTTATAATAGTTGCGTATCAATTTGTCCCACTCCAGTCTGGAGGCCAGATGAAAGGCTTTCTCACGGATGGGATCAATCTCTGAGGCTGTTTTTTTCCCAAAGGCGGTAATTACATCGGCAATGGCCTGGGCAGCCTCCTGATAGTTGTGGTCGGTTCGAAGCACCACTTCCACGCCATCGTCTATTTTTTTGGAAAACTCCATGGCCCAGATGCCAAACCCGGCTAAGGAGGTAGTAATAGTAGGTATGCCAAAGGCAATGCTCTCTAAGGGGGTGTATCCCCAGGGCTCATAATAGGAAGGAAATACGGTTAAGTCCATCCCTATGAGCAAGTCGTAATAGGTTTTATTAAAAATTCCATCGTTACCATCCAGATGACTGGGAACGAATATAATTTTCACCTTTTTACCGGGTGCATTGTCAAAATGAATCTCTTCAATCCTTTGGAGAATGGGGTCGTAACCTATGTCGTTTAAACCGTGAGTGAGGAAGGGATTGGATAATGCTTCTTTAAAATCACCTCCATTGAGCCGGGTCATCAGGTCTTTTCGGGGACCAAAAGTATTTCCTGGCACCATCACAAACACCAGCACCTCGCGGTTGTTATCGGTATTGTCTCTCAACAACCTAAGAGCATCCAACAGAATATCTATGCCTTTGTTCCGATATTCGTAACGGCCGGTGTTAGCCACCATTAATGTATCATCAGACACCTTTGATCCGAGAAGTGCCTCGGCAACCTCTTTCAATTTGCCTCGGGCTTCTTTCCTCTTTTTTTCATATACTTCACCCTGTGGCACAAAATCGTTCTGAAACCCATTGTAAGCCACCACGTCAGCTTCGCGTGCAAGCAGGTGTGCGGTTTCACGCGAGGTGATTTCCGAAACGGTGGTCAGGGTGTCGGCATTGGCAGTGGTTATCTTCTCCATAGAGTGTTTTGAAACCACATGCAACTCGCGGGCTTTTTGATCGCTGTCGAACTGCTCCATTTCGTCATACACCGGTGCACCATGACGGGCCAATGCTCTGCCTACCACGGTGGAGTGGGCAGTAAACACCAGGCCTATCTGGGGCAGGTGCTTTTTCAGGTAGAGTACTCCGCTGCCGGTCATCCACTCGTTAAAATGGGCCACCACCTTGTCGTCAATAGAGAGATGGGCTTTATAAAAACTCTCGATGACTTTACCTGCCGCGTAACCAAACAATACCGATTCCACATAATCCCATTGTCCGGATAGGCTGTCGAGGCCGTAGGCTTCCCAAAACCGGGAAAGAATATCATCTTTTTGGGTTACCAGCGAACTGAAATCTACCAGAATGGTGAGAGGTTGTCCGGGGATGTTCCAACGACCGGTTTTAACACGTATCCCTTCCTGCTTGATCATCTCCTGCCATTGTGGGAAGAGTTTTTCATCGGCCAAAAAGTCAGGATTTTTATGGGGGCCCCGCCATACATCGGGACCAATAAAACAGAGCTTGTCGCCAAACTGTTCCACAAGGGTGCGTGCTTTGGTGGAAAGAACGGTATGAATACCGCCCACTTTATTAGATACTTCCCAACTTGTTTCAAAAATATAATCGGGTCTTAAAAAACTGTCAACCATGTTTGAGGTATTAAAAAATAAATTCTTTGTTTACAAATGTTTCTCTGATTTCAGGCAAAACTAATTTGCCCAAAGGTACATGATATTTTTAATATTAGGAATTTGCGCCTGAAAGGTTGGTAGAGATGAAAAACCCTTACAGGAGTTCTCCAACGTGGCTGCCTGTAAGGGTTCTCGAATAATAACTGAATTCTTAAATCGTATGTGAAAGATGCTAACTGCTTTTGGGCCTGCCCTTTGCCTTTGACCTGGGTTTGGTCGTGGTTTTTGCTTTGGCGGCTGGTTTAGCAGGGGCCTTAGCTTTAGCAACGGTTTTCACTTTGGCCTCAGGCACCACTTTGGCCGTAGCGGTGGCCTCGGGCTTTGTCCTCTTTTTACCTGTCGCTTTACGACCTCTCACCCTTTTCAGCTCCTCTTCCAGCTTTTTGATCCTCACTTCCCGGTCTTCGAGAATTCCGGCTAAATTGGCCAGCTCCTGTTCTTGCGAACTGTCGGGCACCGATGCATTAAGGCGAAGCGTGAAATCGCTCAACACGTTCATGTAATTGATAAAAGCCTCGTAGGGTGTTTCGTAAGGATTAAAATAAGCGTGCACGTCTCCATCGGAAAAGAACTTGGTGCTCATGTAATAAAAATGGTCGCTGCATTGCAGATAATCCCAATCTTTTAAAAGTCGCGGATCGGTGCACCGTTTTGCTTTGGGCAGTAGGTCATAAAGTTTTTGAACCGCTTCCTGCTGCATTTCATTCCCCAGCCAGGCGGTAAGGTCGCGCTCTTCGTCGGCCCACGAGATGGGATTGGGCACATGAACAGCTGCAACGGGCTGCAGATTTTCGGCCACCTGAGAAGGGGTAGAGAACGATAATTCCTTATGCTTTAATACTTCCGCGGGGAAATACTCCAGAAACTCAAAGATTCCGGTTTCTTTTTTCTGGTGCTCTCCAAATGCTTCGTAATCCATAAACAGGTTCACCACCTCTTCGCGCTTATGATTGGGGTGCAACAACCATTGTGTAAATTTGGTAGTTGTTAAAGGCCATTCGCTCCAATCGCGGTTGCCGAAACGGAAAGCCAGGTCGTCGCTCATCTTAAAATTCTTAAGCAGAACTTTAAGACGCGGATTGATGGCGTTGCAATAGAGGAAGTTGGGGCTTTTCCATCCTAAAACATGCTTAGCGCCCTCGGTAAGCATGGCTTTAAAGCCCATGTTGGCCACATCCGCGCCCATTTGATCGGAATAGATAAGCGAGCTGTTGCGAAACGTCCGGGGTTTTTGCCCAAAGAGTTCGGTCATGAGCTCCGAATGCTTTTCCACCTGTTGGGTAAAAGCCTCCCGGTCGTAAAGCGAAACCAACGAATGGGCATAGGTTTCGCCTAAAAATTCTACATGCCCGGTATCCGCTAATGCTTTAAAGCTGTCGAGCACTTCGGGCGCATAAAGTTTAAACTGGTCAACAGTGACACCGGATATTGAGAAAGCCACTTTAAACTTTCCTTTGTGTTTGTTTATCAACTTAAGCAACAGCTCATTGGTTGGCAAATAACAGTTCAATGATATCTTTCGGAGAACCGACTCATTGGTATAGTCGTCGTAATAGTAGTGGTCGTTGCCTATATCGAAAAAGCGATATCTGCGAAGTCTGAGGGGTTGATGAACCTGGAAATAGAAACAGATGGTCTTCATATTGATTGTATTATTAGCCGGTTTTTAAATATTGTTTGTATAAAAATTGGTCAGCGCCGCATCGTACACCTCCTTCACATGAAGGGCCGATTGCTCCCATTTAAGAGAATCCACCTCTTTTTTGCCGTGTTTAACAAACATTTTCGACAAGGCCGGGTACTTCAATACTCCATAAATGGCATCGGCCATAGCGTCCACATCCCAAAAGTTGGTTTTTATGGCGTAGGTAAGTATCTCGGCCACACCCGACTGATGGGAGATGAGTACCGGCACATTACTCTGCATGGCTTCGAGGGGAGAGATGCCAAAAGGCTCCGACACCGAGGGCATCACATAGAGATCGCTCATTGCCAGCATGCTGAACACTTCAGCTCCCCGCAAAAATCCCGTGAAGTGAAATTTATTCATGATGCCCAATTGAGCTGCCCGTCGCACCATGCCGTGCATCATATCGCCACTGCCGGCCATCACAAACCGCACGTTATCGGTGCGTTGCAACACCCGGTGGGCCGCTTCCACAAAATACTCGGGCCCTTTTTGCATGGTAATGCGTCCCAAAAAGGTAACTACCTTTTCGTTGGTACCTTTTTTAAACACCGGGTTCTCTTCTTTTTCCACCGGCTCAACCGCGTTGTAAACGGTCACCACCTTTTCGGCGGGAATCCCATACTTTTCGATAACGGTACGCCGGGTAAGATTGCTTACGGTAATGACCCTGTCGGCGGCATCCATACCTCTTTTTTCAATATCAAATACCCCCGGGTTAACGTTTCCGCCACTTCTGTCGAAGTCGGTGGCATGTACATGCACCACCAAAGGCTTACCGGACGCCTCCTTGGCTGACATTCCGGCAGGATAGGTGAGCCAATCGTGGGCGTGAATCACATCGAACGAATGGTCCTGGGCAATCACGTTGGCCACCAAAGCATAATCGTGAATCTCTTTGAAAAGATTGATGCCATAGGCACCGGTAAAGGGTATAAATCCCTCATCATCGGTCTGCACATATTGAAATGAGCCGGACTCTTCTTTTTCCTTTATCTGCCAAAACTCCTCGGGGTCGGCATAGGGAATCATCCGCGAACCCACCTCGATGTAGTCTAATTTTTGCCGGAAGTGTTTTAACTCGAGCTTTCGCTGACGCACGGGTACTTTGTTTGCACCAACCAACTCAATTCCAACTTGTTCCTCGTCGCCATACGCTTTAGGAACCACAAAAAGCACCTGCAGATCGGGAATACAGGACAAGCCCCGGGTCAGGCCAAAGCTGGCCGTTCCCAATCCTCCGGAGATATGTGGCGGGAATTCCCACCCAAACATTAAAACCCTCATAAGCTGCTGTATTTATCGATTAACTTTAAAAGACGAAGCACGCCGGCCACATTCCAGGCCATGCTTATGGCTCCTTTTCCGGTGTGAGGCGGATTGCCGTTGTAATATTCCGAAATGGTGCCCAAACAATGGTTGCCCATCTCCTCTTCAAAACCTTCGACCATTTTTTTCACGAAGGGGAGTCCTCCCTGCTTATGTATCTTAAGATAAGCTTCGGCAAAAAAGGCCGCCAGCCAGGGGAACACCGCTCCCTGATGCAGTGCCAGGTCGCGCTCTCTCTGGTTACCCTCAACCACTCCCTTATACTGAGCGTCCTGGGGGGATAGCGAGCGCAGTCCGCGGGGTGAAAGCAACTCCTTTTTCACAATATCCACAACTGCTTTTCGTTTTTCTTCCGGAAGGGGAGAGTAGGGTAACGAAGCGGCAAAAATCTGATTGGGCCGGATACAGGCATCCCGTTGCTCCCGGTCCACATAATCGTATAGGCACTGATCGGTGTCGTTCCAGAAGGTAGATACAAAAGCATTTTTAACCTTTTCGGCAAGTTCAATATGCGGCCCGGCAAGTTTTTTGGCGCCATTTTCCTGCGCCAGGTTGCTGTAATACATCAGGGCGTTGTACCACAAAGCATTCACCTCCACGGTGAAGCCGGGACGCCAGGTTACCGGCTGGCCATCCACCATGGCATCCATCCAGGTGAGCGGTTGGCCTTCCTTTTTCGCGTAAATGAGGCCCGATGAGTCCATCTTTATGCTACCGGTACTCCCCCGCTGAAAATATTGTATGATTTCGAGCATGATACCGCCAAAATCCTTCCATACATTCAGGTCGTCAAATGCTTTATCGCACTCCTGCAGCGTCCAGAACAGCCACAGGGGCACATCAACATCCCGCAAATGAGAGGAAGCATCGGCTTTTGCACCGGAAAGATAATCACTCCGAATTTCACTGATCACCTGGGCCAATAACTTTTTGTACACCTCTTTTTCCTCCGGATAGGCTAACAGGCCGGGCAGTGAGAGCAAGGTATCGCGCAGCCGTTCGCCATACCAGTGATAACCGGCCAGAAGGCGGACTTTATTACCCTCAATATTAAGAAATTGCAGCCCCGCATTCTGCAAACTATCAAGCATGCTGTAATGGGGAATTCGTTTTTTCTCTTCTCGTGTAAACCTGTTTTTAAAGCTATTGGGTTTGGCTTCAAATGTAGCGGCTGACATTACAACGCTCTCTCCCTTTTTAATGTCCATCTCGAAATAACCGGGCACAAAAAGGTCTTCCTTATAGGGGAAGCCGCGATGTTGGTCTTTCAGGTACTCCACTCCCCTGTACCAGTCGGGCACGGGAATAAACTCTGCTTTCTTGCTGCACTGAATATTTAGAGTAGGGAATCCTTCGTACATTTTTAAACTAACTCCCTGGTTGATCCATTTCACCCGGGTATCGGCCTCCATATTCTCGGAAGTCAATTCATGAACACTTCGAAAGGCCAGGAATGGTTTGAACCGGATTTTGGTGTCGGAATGTGCTTCCAACAGAGTCACTTTAAAGAGAAGCTGTTCTTCGTCTATGGCCAGGAGCGATTCGATGGTGAGCACCACGCCTCCTATCCGATAGGTCTGGGTGGGAATATTTTCCATGTCGAACCGGGTGAGGTATTTATGGCCTTTAGGCTCATAGTGGTTCTTATGATATTTATGAATCCCCAGATTAAAGACCTGATCGTGCTGAACAACAGATACGTCGAGCGCAGAAAGAAGCACAAAATGTCCACCGTTAAAGTGCTCCACGGGGCACACCAGCAATCCATGATATTTGCGCGTATTGCAGCCTATAATGGTTGTGCTGGAGTAAGAACCGGCCCGGTTGGCCCTCAAAATTTCCCGCTGGAGGGAGTACTCGAGGTTTACAAGCCGGGCTTTGTCAAGTTGAATATAGCCCATAGTAACAAAATTAAGATTATCGATATTACATAAAGTCTTGAACCAATAACATGGAATCAAGATAAAAAGAAAAATTCAAATAAGCAACAATTCATTATTAAAGGGTTTCTCAAAAGTTTTTTGGGTGTACGAGAAAATTTCCTTTTTACCCCTACCTGTCTGCCGGATAAACAGTTAGAATGAAAATAAAATCCCGATTGGGACCATTGTCATACATAAGGCATAAAAAAGTGGTAAAAAAAGGGTGTACAGGCTTTGGGATTTTGTCGCAGGCCATTAATAATGAGGGTTGTAAATTAAGAGAAACAAATTTTGTGCAAAGATACAAAAAGGAACCAAACATTCAATCGTAAAGCCTTTTTATCAACGATTTAAAATGCAAACGGTCATCGTGGAGGTGAGAAACTGAAAATCCGGCCTCGATGTTATCGATAAGCGCCAGAGTATTATTCAGGAACTGTTGATAGGCGGCTGTGGGTTTACCCATTAAACGGTGTTCGCGGGCGCGGGATACTTTTTCAGACTCTATTATGTAATCCCGGGCTGTTAAAGAAAGAAAAGATTTTGCAAAACGGCTCCACACATATTTTATGGCTTGTCGCGAAGGGTGAAGCATACTCTCATCGTAAAAACGATAATCGCGCAACTCATCCATAACAATCTCATAGGCGGGGAAGTAAACAGCGTTGGTGAACCTGCTGCACAACTCCTCGATGGCCAAAAACAGTACCGACTTGCTCACCTGATTGCCATGCGCTCCATCTTTCAGGTGGCGTACCGGGCTCACGGTGAAAACTATATTCAGGTTGGGATTAAAATCGTTTAGTTTGCCTATCAGCTCTTTGTAACGGGTGACAATTTGCCCTGGAGTGAGCATACGACGAACAAAAAAATTACCGGGAAACTTGTGGCAATTGGCCACAATAATGCCATTATCGCTGCGCTCGTAAACCCAGGCTGTGCCAAAGGTCAATATAAGGTACGAAGCCGTCTTTAAGTATGTGTGCCCCTGTTTCAGGGAGTTGTTCATTTTAAGCAGAGCCTCGTCCCTGTTCACCTCACTAAACCGCCCGTGAAAGTGGAAATGATGCCACATTTCGTTATGCAAAATCAGCTCCTCGTCTTTTATGGTCTTGCCGTTCATCAACATCTCCAGTGAACGGGCAATTGAAAAGGGATTGTAAATAACGCCGGTGGGATTAACCATCACCGGCAACCGGCCCCGCCGGAAAGCATCTCCAATATTTTCGGCAAAGCACGAACCCATGAGCATCACCCGCGAATGCACATCAATGAGCGGTGCGTAGGCGTCTATCTTAACTATGGTGCGGAATTCATCTTTCATTTACCGAACTCTTCAATTTTGGTTTCATCCAGCTCATAATGTGGTTGAAAAGCTCATTGGCCGTTGGTTCACGGTGTATTTCGTGTCTGGCCTCTGCTGCGTCAAAAAACGCGGCCAGCGGCCCCACCCTTTCAGCAAACTCTTTAGTGACCTCAAAGCTGGTGAGCGTATCCGCCGTGCCATGCGAAAAGAACAGAGGCAGATGGAAACCGGTGGGTCGCTCCAAAATATGGGTCGTAACCGCGTTCAGCTGATTAAATGTGCGCAAAGATATGCGGCTGTGCATCAACTTATCGTTGTCGCTTTCAACCTGCCCAGCCTCCTGCTGGGTTAACTGATTGGATTTAATACCCGTGGAAAAGGTAAGTTCGGGAAAAATTTTATCCAATGAAGCAGCAATTTTTTGCATAAATGGCCCGGGAGGCTCCACCAGCCTTAGCCAGGGTGAGGTGACGATGGCGCCGGAGAAATCCTGACGTCGTTTCAGCAAAAAGCCTAACACCAATGCACCGCCCATGCTGTGCCCATACAAGAATTGGGGTAAATCGCCCCAATTGCGTTTACAACGGCGCACCATGCTGCCAATATCGTCGAAGTACTCCGAAAGATGATTCACATGTCCGCGCTTCCCTTCCGAAAGGCCATGTCCGCGCAGATCGACGGCATAAACCATAAGCCCTTCCTGGCAAAACTTACGTGCCCAGGCATCGTACCGACCGGAATGCTCGCCAATGCCATGCACCAGACAAACAGAGCCACGAGGAAACCCGGAAGGCTTCCAGAACCGTCCTGCCAGATAGGTTCCATCTTTCGATACGATATTAAATTCCTTGTGCTCCATCTCCTGAAGTGGTCTTGTTTCTACAAATTTATTAAAATTTTGTTGACTTCACTTCTTGTTGCCCTCTTTTGTCAGAAAGTCGAGATTTCGCAGGAGGCCCTCGTATTTTGCCCGCCGGATGGGACTGCCCTGTGAGAGTTTATCGAAGGTAGCGAAGTCCATATTCATCCATTCATCGCGTGTCATCTCCCTAAAACGGTCGCGCAGGCGAAAGTCGGGCTCCCGGTGAGGGCGTGTCTTCCAGTTCCAGGGGCACACCTCCTGGCAGATGTCGCAACCAAAAAACCAGTTGTGAAACTTTCCTATAAATTCGGGTGAAATAGAGCCTTTATTTTCAATGGTAAGGTAGGATATGCACTTGTTGGCATTAAGTTGATAAGGTTGTTCGAGAGCACCGGTGGGACAGGCATCGATGCACCGGGTACAACCTCCGCAAGCCTCTTTAATAGGGCTTCCGAAGGGAAGATCGATGTTTAAAATAATGGTGGCGATAAAGAAGTAAGAACCCAGGCGGGGATGCAGAAGGTTGGTGTTTTTACCACGCCAGCCCAATCCGGCCCTTGCGGCCAGCGAGCGTTCGGAAACGGGAGCCGAATCGACAAAGAAACGCCCTTCGGCCTGCTCGCTCACCCGGGTTCGGATGAATTTCATCAGCGCTTTTAGCCTGGTTTTAATTACTTTGTGGTAGTCACGGCCCCGGGCATAACGGGCCAGCTTAAGACCCGACTCGAGGCTTTCGTCGCGGGGCTGGGCATAATTTTTCAGCAACACCACCACCGACCGGGCACCTTCGACCAACAGGGACGGATTGTTGCGTTTCTCAACATTGCGAGCCATATAGTCCATGCCGGCATGATAACCTGCCCGGAGCCACTCCTCGAGAAAGTGGGCCTCCTCATCCAGGGCCCCGGCAGAAGTAAAGCCCACCTGATCGAACCCCAGCCGTAAAGCTTCCTCACGAATGAGGGTACCACGTTGTTGTATTATCAGATCCATCCATGCGGGAATTTAGAGTAATCCGAGTTCCAGCAGTGCCTCCTCCGAAAGCATATCTTTGGTCCAGGGCGGATCGAAGGTGAGGTTGAGCTCCACCTCTTCGACACCCTCGATGGCCAGAACTTTTTCGTAAACTTCCTGAGGTAACGATTCGGCCACGGGGCAGTTGGGCGAGGTAAGGGTCATTAAAACCCGGACTTTCCCTTCGTCCAGGGCCTCTATCTCATAGATCAATCCTAAATCGTAAATGTTTATGGGTATCTCCGGATCGTAAACAGTTTTGATCACGTTCACAATCTCTGCTTCTCTGTTTAAAAATTCGCTGCTCATGGTAGATGTAAAATGTAAGAGTGAGTAAAAGGTAAAAGGAAGTTAGCTGAAAGCTCAAAGGTGAAAGCTTAAAGGGAAAAATGATGCAGGATTAAAGATTAAAGATTAAAGATTAGGGAGGATTAGATATGGTCTTTTTTATCCTCTCTTTTGTCAGCATAACATCTCATTTATTTGAAATTTGTTCTACAAATTGAATTGGCCCATTAACCAAAAATACGATGAGATAATAACCCGTCACACTTTTTGCTGTGCCTTAAAGGCCAGCGCATAGAGCCGCATCTGTTTCACCATGGCCACCAAACCATTGGAGCGGGTGGGCGACAGGTGCTCCTTAAGTCCTATTTGATCGATAAAATGAAGGTCGCTGTTTAAAATTTCGTCGGGGGTGTGTCCCGATAACACCTTAACCAGCAGGGCCGCAATGCCTTTGGTGATGATGGCGTCGCTGTCGGCGGAAAAATAAATCCGCCCCTCTTCAATATTAGCGTGTAGCCAAACCTTTGACTGACAACCCTCTATGAGATTTTGGCTCACGCGGTGCTTGTCTTCCAAAGTGTCCAGGTCGTTGCCCAGCTCAATCAGAAGGGAGTATTTATCCATCCAGTCGGTGAATACCGAAAACTCTTCTACAATTTCCTGTTGTTTCTCGTCAATAGTCATGTTAGATTTAAGATAATCAGGTTATTGATAATGGATTAAAGATTAAAGATTAAGGATTAAGGATTAAAAAAAACAAAGCTCCTGTATCAAAAGTGTCGCATTCAAGTGCAAAAATCACTCCATTTAGGCTACAACAGCATAGGTGCGATTCTGTTCAATGCAGCCATCAGGGCATCCACCTCCTCGAGGGTATTGTAAAACGCGAATGAGGCTCTCACGGTGCCGGGGATGCCGTACCATTCCATGAGGGGCTGCGCGCAATGGTGCCCGGTGCGAACGGCGATGCCCAGCTTGTCCAGCAAAGTTCCCACATCAAAGGGATGTGCCTTGCCCATAAGGAAGGACAAAACGCCACTTCGGTCGGATGCGTCCCCAATAAGGCGAAGTCCGGGCACTTTTAACATCTCTTTATAGGCATAGTGGAACAACTCATGCTCGTAAGTCCATATGGTTTCCAGACCGATGGTTTGGAGATAGTCGATGGCGGCCCCCAGACCAATGGCGCCGGCATAATTGGGGGTGCCGGCCTCGAATTTGTAGGGCAAATCGTTAAAGGTAGTGCCTTTGAACGAAACCGATGCTATCATTTCGCCGCCCCCCTGATAGGGCTCCATTTTATCGAGCCACTCCTCCTTTCCATACAGCACGCCCGTACCGGTAGGGCCATACATTTTATGCCCCGAAAACACATAAAAATCACAATCCAACTCCTGCACATCTACCCCGAGATGATGAATGGCCTGTGCCCCGTCAATCATCACGGGCACCTGATGCTGATGGGCTATGCGAATCATCTTTTTCACAGGATTGATGGTGCCTAACACGTTGCTGATGTGTGTAAAAGCTGCGAATTTTGTTCTTGGGCTAAAAAGATTTTTGAAAGCGCTCAAATCCAGCTCGCCCTTACCGGTTAAGGGCACCACTTTCAGCACAATATTCAGCCGTTTTTCGAGCATTTGCCAGGGCACAATATTGGCATGGTGCTCCATTTGGGTGAGAATAACCTCATCACCCTCCTTAAAATATGATCCTGCCAGGCTGTTTACCAACAAGTTGATGGACTCTGTGGCACCTTTGGTGAATATGACCTCCCGGGAGTGCGGGGCATTGATGAAAGCAGCCACTTTTTTTCTGGACTCTTCAAAAGCTTCGGTACATCTATTACTCAGATGGTGGGTACCCCGATGGATATTGCTGTTGTAAATACGATATACCTCAGCCATAGCATTGATTACCTGAGAAGGCTTTTGGGTGGTCGCGGCATTGTCGAGATAAACCAGAGGTTTGCCGTACACCTGTTGACTCAGGATGGGGAAATCGTTTCGTATGGATGAAATATTCATATTTTCCAAGAGCTTCACGCTTAAAGAGCCTCCTCGGGTAACAGCCGGGAAGGGTTGTGGGGGATGTCTTTTTGCTCGCACACCACGCAGGAGCTGCACTTATCCAATTCACCCCGGAAACGTTTCTCCACCAGGGTGCGAATTTGGTCTTGCAGGGGCTTCACCTTAATTTTCTCAATCACCTCGTAAGCAAAGGCATACCTCAACAAAATGTTGGCCTCCTCCCTATTGATGCCTCTGGTACGCAGATAAAAGAGGGCATCGTCGTCCAGCTGGCCGACGGTGGCGCCATGACTACACTTTACATCGTCGGCATAAATCTCAAGCTGCGGCTTGGTATTTATCTTGGCATCATTGGTCAGCAGCAGGTTATTGTTGGTCTGGAAAGCATTGGTGCGCTGTGCATCGGGACGTACCATAATTTTTCCGGTAAATGCAGCCGTGGAAGCATCGTCGAGCACGCCTTTAAACAGTTCGTCACTAAAACAATCGGGCACCGCATGATCGATAAAGGAGTGATTATCTACATGCTGGTTCTTATCCAGAAGATAGAGTCCATAGACATGCCCTTCGGCATTTTCACCGGCCAGTTTAAGCTCAATATTATTTCGGCCCACGCCTGTGTGAAGGGTTAAATAAGAGGTTTGCACACTGCTCCGTTCGGCCTGCGTAAGGTAAAAGCCGGCTACCTGGGTAGTGGCATTGTGCTGATTTTGAAGATTGTACAAATCAAACCGCGCCTCCCTGCCCACAAAGGTTTCTGTGACGCTGTTCACGGCATATTTATGAGGATCGAGCGTATGGTCGCAAATCATTACGCGGGCTTCGCTGTTTTCTTCCAGCACTATCAGGTTGCGCTGCGTAGTCATCAGCGCCTCGTCGGAGGTCAAAATATTGACAATCTGAATGGGCTTCTCCACCACCACATTGGGGGCCAGATGCAAAACAAAACCGTCCTGTGCGAGCATGGTATTCATAGCCACCATACCATCCGAAAGAAAGGGGGCTCGTTTTCCATAATATTGGGCCACAAATCCGGGGTCTTCGCGGGCCATTTGGGCCAGGCTACCCAGACGCACCCCTTTGGGCAAGCCTGCTGTACGGTTTTTGGAGTAGTACCAGCCGTTGATCAAATAGATGGTGTGCGACTCCAGTGCATCCACATCGCAGGAAAAAACAGACTCTACTTCGCCGGGAAGCTCCTGAGGATAAAAACTGTAATCGAACCCGCCTGCAAAAAGAGGCCGCAGATTGGTATATTTATACTCTTCATTTTTATTGGTAGGGATGCCCAATACATCGAATGCCTCCGCGGCCTCCTCGCGCAGGGCGTTCAGCACCGGGGAGCTCCGTTGTACAATAATAGAACGGTTCTCCGCAAAAAGGGTAGCAGGAGAAACTTCTTTATCTAATATGTGTTGAACCGTGTTGTTCATACGGAAATTATTATTTAATCATCAATCTCACTCTTTATCCAGTCGTAGCCTTGTTCTTCCAGCTTAACTGCCAGCTCTTTACCACCTGTTTTTACGATGCGCCCCCGATAGAGCACATGCACGAAATCGGGCACAATGTACTGCAGCAATCTCTCATAGTGGGTAATGAGGATGGTGGCGTTATCGGGCCGGCGGAGCTTATTAACCCCATTGGCCACCACTCGCAGGGCATCAATGTCGAGTCCCGAATCGGTTTCGTCCAGTATTGCCAGCCGGGGCTCCAGCATGGCCATCTGAAATATCTCGTTCTTCTTTTTTTCGCCTCCCGAAAAACCTTCGTTAACCGACCGGTTGGTGAGGTTGGGATCGATGTCCAGGAGATTCTTCTTTTCGCGCATGAGTTTAAGAAACTCACTGGCCGACATGAGCTCTTCACCCCGGTATTTTCGAATCTCATTGAGTGCGGTGCGCATAAAGTTAACCATGCTTACCCCGGGAATTTCCACGGGATATTGAAAGCTGAGGAATAATCCTTCGCGGGCCCGGTCCTCGGGCGACATTTCATGGATATCCTTGTTATTAAAGGTTATTTCGCCTTCACTCATCTCAAAGGCCTCGTTTCCGGCAAGCACGGCAGCAAGGGTACTCTTGCCCGAACCATTGGGCCCCATGATGGCGTGTATCTCTCCAGCCTTCACCTCAAGGTCAATACCTCTGAGAATTTCCTTGTTGTCGATTTTGGCGTGTAACTTTTTTATCGAAAGCATAAAAAATAGATGATTAGTGTCTTGTCAATTATTCCTATTTATCCCACGCTGCCTTCCAGACTGATCTGGAGGAGCTTTTGAGCCTCCACGGCAAACTCCATGGGCAACTGGTTGATTACCTCTTTTACGTAGCCATTTACAATAAGGCCTACGGCATCTTCGGTAGAGATACCGCGCTGATTACAATAAAATATTTGATCCTCGCCAATCTTGGAGGTGGTGGCCTCATGCTCCACCTTGGCGGTGTTGTTGTTGATTTCAAGATAAGGGAAGGTGTGCGCCCCGCATTTATCACCCAGCAGCAACGAGTCGCACTGGGAGAAATTGCGGGCATTGTTGGCCCTTTTGGATACTTTTACGAGTCCCCGGTAGCTGTTCTGGCTTTTTCCCGCCGAGATTCCTTTGGAAACAATCAGGCTCCGGGTATTTTTTCCCAGGTGAATCATCTTGGTGCCGGTATCGGCCTGCTGGTGGTTGTTGGTGAGTGCCACCGAATAGAATTCTCCCACCGAATTATTGCCCATCAATACGCAACTGGGGTATTTCCAGGTAATGGCCGAGCCGGTCTCCACCTGCGTCCACGATATTTTTGAATAATCGCCTTTGCACAGCCCGCGCTTGGTTACGAAATTGTAAATCCCGCCCTTGCCGTCTTTATCGCCGGGATACCAGTTTTGCACGGTGGAATATTTTACCTCGGCCCGCTCCATGGCCACTATCTCCACGATGGCGGCATGAAGCTGATTCTCATCGCGTTGGGGCGCTGTACAGCCCTCTAAATAACTCACATAACTGTCTTCTTCGGCAATGATAAGGGTTCGCTCGAACTGCCCAGTATTTTCGGCATTAATGCGGAAATAGGTGGAGAGTTCCATGGGTGAGCGCACCCCTCGCGGGATGTAAACGAATGAACCGTCGGAAAAAACGGCTGAATTTAACGCCGCAAAATAGTTATCCCCCGGCGGCACCACCGTTCCCAAATATTTCTTCACCAAATCGGGGTGCTCACGGATGGCTTCGCTGATACTGCAAAAGATGATCCCCTTTTCGGCCAGAGTTTCCCTAAAGGTGGTTTTCACCGATACACTGTCCATCACGGCATCCACGGCAACTCCGGCCAGTACCTTCTGCTCTTCAAGCGGAATCCCGAGTTTATTAAAAGTATCGATCAATTCGGGGTCCACTTCATCTAAGCTTGACAGCTTCGGTTTGCTTCGGGGCGCTGCATAATAGATGATCTCCTGAAAATCGATCTCAGGGATGTTCAAATGGGCCCACTCGGGCGTTTTCATGGTTAACCAGTTTCGATAGGCTTTCAGCCTGTACTCCAACATAAAGTCGGGCTCCCCTTTCCGTTTGGATATTTCACGAACCACATCTTCGTCTAAACCCTTGGGAATAAAATCGGTTTCTATATCGGTAAAAAACCCATATTTGTATTCTCCTCTGGTTACCTCTTCTAATATTTTATCCTGATCGGTTGTCATATACAACTTTTTACTTTGTTCCTGAATACCTAACAAACAGCCTCGTTTAAGAGTTCATCGGAATTTTCGGACATGCTTGTCTTTAAATAGAGTACAAAATTACCAAACATTTAGATTAAATAAAATTAGTGGCCCCCAATTTCGCAAATCCAAAGCTTTTAGAGGCTTTAAAAAACAAGCCACGCGATTGGTTTGGTGCACTTTACAACACACGAAAATAAAAGACTGAAACATCCGCAATAATTGGTTTCGTGCAATATTATATCTTTGCCGGATAACATCAGCTACGAACACAACCAAGACAAAAGCATGAGTAATTCCATCACCCCACTATCCGAAATTGGTCTTTTTGGTTTAATTGATCACATCGCCCAACGTTTTCCTGCCCGATTGGCCTCCACCTTAAAAGGAATCGAAGGGGATGCCTCTGCCCTGAACCCCGGGGGTGAATTGGTGGTGACCAACAATCATCTGCTACTGGAAGGCATTCATTTCGATCTCACCTATTTTCCATTGAAGCATTTGGGCTATAAAGCGGTGGTGGCAGCCATCTCGGGCGTTGCCGCTACGGGAGCAGCCCCCTCGCAGTTGAGCATCTCACTGGGACTGAGCAGTAAAATGTCGCTTCAGGCGGTTGAGCTGCTGATGGATGGGGCAGCACTGGCCTGCGAAAATTACCATCTCGATCTCGTGCAGTTTCACCCCACCTCATCGCTTACCGGTCTCACCATTGCCGTAACGGCCTATGGTTTTGCCGGTGAAGGGGCCCTGTATTCGCGGAGCACGGGCCAGCCCAACGACCTTATATGCGTGACGGGTGACTTGGGGGCCGCCTATATGGGCCTTCAATTGCTGGAGCGGGAGAAAAAGGTAATGGTTGAGACAGGCCTTGAGAAACCCGATTTCGGGGCTTACGAGTATTTGCTTCAACGACAACTAAAGCCTGAAGCCCCCCTGAGCGTGCTGGACCAATTAAAGAGCAGCCACCTTCACCCCACCGCCATGACGGTTGTACGGGAAAGTCTGGCAGCCTCGCTGATGCTGCTTTGTAAGGCTTCCAACACCGGCTGCCACGTTTACGAAAGCAAGATACCCATCGACCACAGCACTATTGCATTGGCCGAAGAGATGCAGATAAACCCTCTGGTAGCAGCGCTTCATGGCGGCGAAGACTATGAACTGCTCTTTACCATTTCGCTGGACGATTACCAAAGAATTGAGAAGGAGGCTACCCTCAAAGAGGTCTTCCTGATAGGCCATCTCACCGAAGCCGGAATAGGGTATATCCTGGAGACCAACGCGGGCGAAGAGGTGCCGCTGAAGGCGCAGGGATGGGGTGAGGAGAGAACTCAAAGCTGAAAGGTCAAAGTTGAAAGCTGAAAGCTGAAAGGGAGGCAGGCAACAGGCAATAGGCAATAGGGGGAAAGAGCCCAAGGTTCAAAAGGTTGTCAGCACCTGGTTGCAGGAGAGAGTCACCCATGCCTAATACCTTTGGCTGATTTTCCTTTAAGCCTTCAGCTATCTTATTTCTTATCTATCGGAGATATTGAATCATCTCATCACGATGAGAATTAAATAGTACAGATTAAATAAAAAAAATGAGGGAAATACGTGTCGAATTTAGTAACTTTGTGCATGTTATGGTACATAACTTAAAAGCAGCAAAAATGAGAATAATAACCAGCCGTGAGTTCCGGGATAATCCAAAAAAGTATTTTGAAATGGTCGACAATAACGAACAAGTGATTGTCAAGCAAAAAAATCGTGCCTACAAACTTATTCCTGTAACCGATGATGATATGCTCGTTGATATCCCTAAAGAGTTCAGGTGTGACCCTTACGAGATTAGCCCCAGTGGTGATGTCTTTTGGGCAGATAAGCGAAATGTGGAGAAGGTTAAAAATGCTATTGAGAAGAAAGGGCAGATTGCCGCAAGACTTAACTCAAGGGATGATATCAAGAGCTTCCTGAATAACCTGTAAGATGTTTACACTCGACATTACCGACCAGGCGAAAAAAGATATTGAATCATTAAAAAAGAGCGGAGGAAAAGCATTGGAAAGGAAAATTGAAGCATTACTGTTAGAGCTTATTGAACACCCCAAAACCGGGACAGGACAAGTAGAACAGTTAAGGGGAGACAGACAAGGACAATGGTCAAGAAAATAGATAAAAAGAATCGTCTTGTTTACACCATTTACGATGAATTTGAAATGGTAGAAGTTCTCTCAGCCAAGGGGCATTACGGTGATAAATAATAAATAAAAGGTTCTTTTCATCCGTAAATAATTTGTTTTTTAATGGTTCCCGAGGCTTCGGGAGAACTCCATGTTTGCTATTTTCATCGATGTTTCCCGAAAATCCGGGACAAGTTGTGTCTTTTCGCAAACACGTTCGTTTCATAAGCCCTTCTCCTTAAAGTGGAATGTAAAACACCGAAAACAACAGCCGAGTCAACTTATTGATGGGCAGAAAAAGCCCTAACTCACTTTCACTACCATTTTGCCTCTGTTTTTCCCGTCAAAAAGGTCAATAAAGGCCTGGGGAATAGATTTAAAACCTTCCATTACCGTTTCGGTGTAGCTTAGCCTGCCCTGAGCCAACCACTTGGACAATTCCTCCATCGCCCCCGGAAATTTTTCGCTGTAGTTGCTCACGATAAATCCCTGCATCAGCGCGCTGTTCTTTATCAAAAAGGGCTGAACGCGAGGTCCGGTGGGGATGGATTCCTCGTTGTACACCGCTATGGAACCGCACACCACGATCCGGGCAAAATGGTTGATGTGGTTATGCACGGCATCGGAAATTTCGCCGCCCACGTTGTCGAAATAAACATCCACCCCGTCGGGGCAAGCCTTAGCGATGGCTTTGCCCATATTTTCAGTGGTACGGTAGTTTATGGCTGCGTCAAATCCAAACTCTGAGGTGAGCATCTCTACCTTTTCGTCGGTGCCGGCAATACCCACCACGCGGCAACCCTTTAATTTACCAATCTGCCCGGCCACACTGCCCACGGCTCCGGCTGCACCCGACACCACGAGGGTCTCCCCTCCGCGGGGTTTACCAATTTCAGTTAACCCAAAATAAGCAGTCAGGCCCGTCATGCCAAGTATTCCCAGATAGGCAGAGAGAGGGGCCTTTGAGCCATCTACCTTCATCAGCCCCTCCCCGTTCGATGTTTGAAACTCCTTCCATTGCAACAGCCCCATCACAAAATCGCCTTTGTTGTAGCTGGTGTGATTAGACTCTACCACCTCGGCCACAATGCCCGAACTTAATGGCTGGTTTAACTCAAAGGGCGGGATGTACGATTTATCCTCCCGCATACGACCACGAAGATAGGGATCGACGGAGACAAACCGGGTTTTTAGAAGTACTTCCCCTTCCGATATCTTCGGTTTTTCTTCCTGCGAAAATTGAAAATCGGATAGCTGAGGTTTACCTGAAGGTCGGTTTTTTAGCAAAATTAACTGGTTCATGGGAATAGTGTTTTCTTTTGAAACAGGCCTGTAGCAAAAAAGTTTTCCCGGAAGTGCAATAAACTCATCGGATGACCTCCGTCTCCACGTTAGCGGACTGGATCAGCGGCAGTGAATCGCCTGCTTAAGTCATCCGATGAGGGGAGCGGAACAATAATATAGTTCCACGATATTTGGAATAATATTGTATCTTTGTAAAAAGGCAAAAATTGAAATTAGTACGTAAAGACAAATTACTAAAATTAAAGAGAAAGAACCAAGGAAATGTAAAACTTTCAAGGGCTATTGAAAAGTTGATAATTGACATTGAAACATCTATCTGGGAAAATAAACTGGAACTAATTGAATCCAGACCTGATGCTGACAGAGTTCATAGCGAGAACTTCTTCTTTTTTGATTTAAATGTTCACAGAACCCTCATTCTAATTGCCTTTCACGAGCAAATTGCTGAAATTATATGGGTTGGAAATCATGATGAATACAACACCATATTTAAAGGGAATAAGGCAACGATTGAAACGTGGCTCAGAAATAACGGAAAGATTAGGTAGAAATGGATAGACTTAGAATAGATAAAATATTAAAAATAAACGAATTAGCCAACGAGCTTGAATTTGAGCGTGCTACTTCTATTATGGGGAAATTAAGATGGATGGTGGAAGACAATCGTTCACTGGAACCGATTCGCCGACACTTGAGTTTATTGATTGAAAAATATGAAAGAGCACATTGGGGCAACGAATATGAGATAACAGAGGCTCAAATAATGGAAAGCGATGAGGCTGAAGAAATGGTGAGCGCTGAAAACCTCTTTATTCAAAAGCGGAAAGAACTGATAAAAGCCAAACTGAAGGAAAACAACATATCACAAAAAGATTTAGCTACCCTACTGGGCCATCGCCCAAATTATATGTCAGAGTTAATAAACGGGGTTCGTCCTCTTTCGAGAGATGACATTGTTGTAATCCATCGTTTGTTTGGCATCGATTTCAAGGATTTGATACCTCCATTTTTGAAAAAGGAGGTGACAAATCACATTAAAACCACCATTGAAAATTTATCAAACAGGTCAACCCGACTTAAGTTAAACGACTTAGAGGTGGTTTAGCTTGTTAACGCTGACGGGTATTGATTGCAGCGTCTCCGGTAGTTGCTGCAGCTGCGATCGAAAAACGCTAAAAAACCGGTGTCCGGTCGTTGTCTGCAATAAACTCATCGGATGACCTCCGTCTCCACGTTAGCGGATTGGATCAGCGGCAGTGAATCGCCTGCTTAAGTCATCCGATGAGGGGCGGACGAGAACCGTCTCCTACCTTTCCACTATTCCGTTACCACCAGTTCCCCCTCAAAAATCTTCAAAGCCCGCTCATCCTTATATTGGATGATCAGTTCCTTCAACTTATCTTTAAGTTCTGCGGTGAGCTCGCCGTATCCTTCCTTTCCCAACAGGTTGTTAAGCTCGTGAGGATCATTTTCCAGGTCGTAAAGCTCCCACTGGCTGATGTCGAAATAAAAGTGCACCAGTTTATAACGTTGGGTGCGAATGCCGTAGTGGCGTTTCACCATGTGCTCGTTGGGGAACTCGTAATAATGATAATAAACGGCATCGCGCCAGTTGTCCTCCTGGTTTTTCGTGAACAGAGGCAACAATGAGCGGCCTTGCATATCTTCGGGAACAGCATTGCCGGTGATTTCCATAAAAGTAGGTGCATAGTCGATATTCTGCACCATTTCGGCCACTTCGCCGCTTCGCTCATAACCTTTGGGCAGGTGCATCAACAATGGGGTTCGCAGCGACTCTTCGTAGATAAAGCGTTTGTCGAACCAGCCGTGTTCGCCCATATAAAAACCCTGATCGGAAGTGTAAACCACCAGGGTATTGTCCATCAGGTTTTCCTTTTCCAGATAATCGATCAGTCGGCCCACGTTGTTATCGAGGGAGCGCACGCAGGCCAGGTAATCACGCATATAGCGCTGGTATTTCCATTCGCTCAGCGCATTACCCGAGAGATTGGCTGCTTTAAACTCTTGGATGATGGGATTGTAATGTTCATCCCATCGGGCCCGCTGCTCTTCGTCGAGGCGTGCCAGAGCTCCATTCCTGTATGCTCCTGATAAACGCGACTTTATTTCACCCTCTTTATCGGCCATCTTAAGGTCGTACACCACGTCCATGTCGGGTGTGCGGATGCTCATGTGCTGCTCGGCGGCTGCCGTACGACCTTCGTAGTTGTCGTAAAAGGTCTCCGGCAAAGGATACTCCTTATCCGCGAACTCATCAAAGTGATCGGCATCGGGCATCCACACCCGATGCACCGCTTTGTGATGCACCAGCAGGCAAAAGGGTTTCTCCTTATCGCGTTGGTCCATCCAGTCCATGCTGAAGTCGGTAATCAGGTCGGTCACGTACCCTTCGTGGCGGACCGTCTCACCCATGTCGATAAAATCGGGATTATAGTAGCTGCCCTGGCCGGGGAGAATGTTCCAGTAGTCGAAACCGGTGGGTGTGCCGCCCAGGTGCCATTTGCCAATGATGGCGGTTTGATAGCCGGCCTTCTGCAACAACTTGGGAAATGTTTGCTGACTGCCGTCGAAGGCGGGGCCGGAGTTGGTTTTAAACCCGTTCAAATGACTGTGCTTGCCGGTGAGCATCACGGCCCGGCTGGGCCCGCAAATGGAGTTGGTCACAAAGCTGTTGGCAAATAAAATGCCGTCGTTGGCCAACCGGTCCAGATTGGGGGTGTTGATGTAGCGGTCGTCGTACGCGCTCAGCGTTTGGTAGGCATGATCGTCGGTCATGATGTAAACGATGTTGAGCTTGCCGGGGGTATCCTTTTTGGGAGACTGGCAGGCGGAAAAAGCTACTAAGGGGATGAGTAGCACGTTGAGGATGAGGTGTTTCATGGAGTTTGATGTTTAGATTTAAGAGGTTAGTCCCGATAGCTATCGGGATTAGAGGTTAGAGGTTAGATGTAGATATCTATCTACCCTGAACTTAATAGATTCCTCACCCTAAAGGGTTCGGAATGACAAGGCGCTTGAGATGAATGGCGAGGTGTTGGGGTGGATGAAAATTGCGTTGGCATTTTCATCCTCCCCCACACCACGCCCCCCACCATGCCAGACCAACGGTCTTTTCGACCGCAGGGAGAAATCTTATTGCTAAAATGATGCAAGTCATTTTGACAAAAAAAACCAATCTCTGCGTCACTCTCCCGATTAAAATGCGGAACAAGCTGCGCCCTCTGCGGTACTATTTTTTAAACCGCGGAGGACGCCGAGAGACGCAGAGGAAAACAACCCTACCTGCCCAAATCCAGATAAAAACTAAAGTCATACGTCTCATTGGACAAGCGGTATTTTGGATGTGCTGCGGCTTTGGCCGACCATGAGTCATCGCCACCCACGCCCATCTGGCGATAGTCGATGTTAAGCGTGAGAACCCCATCGTGCTCCAGTTCGTTGATGTGGGTGGCTGCCTCGAGGTTCTCCATAGTGTAGGGCCAAATCGAAAAGTCGAATACCGGGTGGCCGGTTACACTCACGGACTTCTTGCTGCCCTCAATCCTCAGCCATCGTACATCGCTGCGGTTGCCATTTTCCTGTGGATATACATAGTTATAGGCGACTTCATCGCTTTTCATAGAAAAGAGTCCCAGGCGGGCACCCTCTTTCCGGTCCCAATAGGATTCCTGGGGGCCCTTACCATAAAACTGCACCCTGGCAAACTCATCGGAGATTCCGCACTGCATGCCAAAACGAGGCAGCACCGGGGCATTCACTCCCTTTGCAATGTGCATTTCTACAAGGAGTTCCCCAACCGGCGAAACGGTATATGTCAATCTTAAACGACTTTGATCCACCGACAGACGGTATTCGGAGCTGAATTTTAATTTGTTTTCAACTTCTTCCACACTCCAGTCGATGAGCTCCATATCGTCGGCAGCATATTTCCATACTTTCATCTCTTTGGCCACCATGTTGCCACCGGCGCGGTCGTTGTCGGTGGGAACCCTCCAAAAATTGGGCTTTAGCGGCCGTTTTAAAATATTTTCGCCTTTCAGCAGATATTCGGAAAGCTGACCGGAAGCTTTTTCAAATTTCATTTCAAATGCATTGCCCATTATTGTCAACTGCTTTTCATCCTGAGAATAGTTGAGTTTCCCCTTTCCGGCGAGGCTCACTTCAGAAGTTTTGGGCGCTAACACAAACTGATCCCAGGCGGCTTCAAAGCCTTTGCCGGCATACAAAGCGTCCTGCTTCAGCACATAGTTCACCTCCAACACATACTCCTTGCCGGCCTCCTGCTTAAATGGTTTCACGGGAACTGTGACTCTTTCACTTTGCGCGGGCAGTATCACCGGAAGCGCAAGGGTGCCATTCTGAATGCTTTGTCCGTCGGCCATCACTTTCCAATGCATGTCATATTTCGAAAGGTCACTGTGCGACTGACGGTTAAGCACATTCAACTGATACCGTTCCATATCTGCGGCGGTGGTGCTTATATCCTGAAACACCTTCCTGGCTTCCCAAAGAGCAGGATGAGGCGTTTGGTCGGGAGCGACTACACCATTGATACAAAAGTTGCCGTCGTTGGGCGTATCGCCAAAATCGCCGCCATAGGCCCAATAGTGCCGGCCCTCATCATCGGTTTGCAGCAGGCCCTGGTCGGTCCAGTCCCAAATGTAGGCGCCCATCAGGTTGGGATAATCATAAATCACATCCCAAAACTCCTTGAAGTTACCCAGTGAGTTGCCCATGGCATGGGCGTATTCGCAAGGCATGATGGGCCGGTGGATATAGGGGCTGTTGGCCAGTTTTTCCAACTCATCGGGGGTGGGATACATGCGGCTAATCACGTCCACCCAGGCGGGGTCGGTGGGGTTAGCCATGTAAGCGGGTGACTTACCGGAACCGGGTTTAATGTATGCCGGATGTTCATGATCGCTCTGGGCGCCTTCGTAATGCACAAACCGGGTGGGGTCGAACTCCTTTACCCAGCCGGCAGCAGCTGCATGGTTGGGGCCCGAGCCCGACTCATTGCCCAGCGACCAGGAGATGATGGAAGGATGGTTCTTATCGCGCTCCACCATACGCACCACACGGTCGATAAAGGCATAGCTCCAGGCCGTTAGATTTGAAAAGAGGCCGCCCACACCATGCGACTCGATGTTGGCCTCGTCCATCACATAGAGGCCATATTTATCGCACAACTCATAAAAGTAAGGATCGTTGGGATAGTGTGACGTGCGCACTGCGTTCACGTTGAATTGTTTCATCAGCAACACATCGCGCAGCATCTCGTCGCGGTTAACGGTCTTGCCGTTTATCTGACTGTGATCGTGCCGGTTAACCCCTTTCATCTTAACCGGTTGGCCGTTGATCAAGAGTACGCTGTTCTTAATTTCCACTTCGCGGAATCCTACTTTGGTGGAAGTGGTTTCAATGACTTCACCATTACTGTTCTCCAGGGAGAGCACCAGCGTATAAAGATTAGGCGTTTCGGCGGTCCAGTGCAGAGGGGCGCTTATGAGCTGTTCCATTAAAGCAAAGTAAGGCTTATCGCGCTGGGGATACCAACGCTGCACAGCCTCCTGTGCCCTGGCTTCCATAGGTTGAGGGAGAATTTCCCGGTTGCCGGCATCGAACAGGCGGGCTTTTACCAACCAGCCTTCCAGGTTTTGCTTATCCACGTTATTGATCTCAGGGGCTATCTGCAAAAAGGCGTTCCGGTAACCCCGGTCGAAACGGGTACGGACGGCAAAATCGCTGAAATGCACCCTGGGACGAGCCATCAGATACACCTCGCGGTGCAGTCCGCTCATGCGCCAGTGGTCCTGGTCTTCGAGGTAACTGCCATCGCTCCAGCGATACACTTTCACGGTTACGCGGTTGGTTCCCTCTTTCAGATAAGCGGTTATATCGAACTCGGCCGGCAGACGGCTGCCTTCGCTGAAACCGGCTTCCTGCCCGTTTACCCAAAGATAGAAAGCCGAGCTGACCCCGCCGAAATGGAGTATCACTTTGTGGTTGGCCCAATTTTCAGGCACCTGAAACTCTTTGATATAGACGCCCACAGGGTTTTCGCGCTTTATGTAGGGCGGGTCCACAGGAAAGGGATAGACCACGTTGGTATAAATGGGTGTTCCGTAACCCCGCATCTCCCAGCAGGAGGGCACGTCGATGTTATCCCAGGCAGAGGCATCGTAGCCATCGCGCTGAAATCCTTCGGGCACCTGTTGATCGTTTTCGGAAAAGTTGAATTTCCATTCACCATTGAGCGACCTGAACCATTGCGACTGGTCGCGGTTGCCTTGCAAGGCTTCCTGAACAGTTGAGTAAGGATAAAACGTGCTGCGCGGCTCCAGCTTATTTTTGGAGATGATGCGCGGGTTCTCGATCGCTGAGTTCTGAGCCATGACACTCATGGTCAGGAACAGGCTCAGAAATAAAAGAAAATGGGTTTTTCGTTTCATATTTTATAGAGATTAGAGGTTAGTCCCGATAGCTATCGGGATTAAAAGTTAGAGGTTAGAAATTTAAGATGTCTCCCGAAATGTGCCAGACCCTGTATCAGAAAGATTTCTCCCTGCCTGCCCTTCATTGCAGGCGGCCAGTACTAATGAAAGAATTAAACAAAATTCTTACTACCAATAGATTCCTCTCCGGCAGCTGCCGGAGAGGAATCTATTTTGGTTCAAGGATGCAAATCTTTGGACCAAAACCATTGAGGCACTGCGGGGTCTATTGAATATCTTTTCGAAATAGATCTCGAGGGAAAAAAATTTCCATCCAATCGGTCTCTCTAAATCAACGAGAATATCAATATCGCTGTCTTGGGTAAAGCTTTCGTCGGTAAACGACAAAAACAGACCAATCTCTTTAAGTAGCAAAG
>JACDJA010000324.1_pt1 | contig 58355 bp, 47 predicted proteins | sample 7449241 | NCBI WGS metagenome assembly JACDJA01 (sample SAMN14253289, study PRJNA609438) | sludge metagenome | isolation source: initial anaerobic sludge | collected 2018-12-20 | reverse complement strand
GTGCCGCTGGGGGTCGTCACGCAACTGGTCCTGGTGAGACTGGTGTACTTGCCGCTCGAGTCGATCTGGCCCGACACGTTCACGCTCGACAAGATCGAGCAACGCGCCCGCTCCACCTACGACAGCGCGCACGGCAGCGGGCTGGTGCTGCTGTTGCTGGTGGTGGTGGTCGGCGCCCCGCTGGTGGAGGAGCTCACCTACCGCGGGCTGCTGCAGGGCGCGTTCACGCGTCGCCTCAGCGATTGGGTCGGGGTGATCGTGGTGGCTGTCTGGTTCGCCGTCATCCACTTCCAGGCGATCGAGATCCCGGGGCTGTTCGTCGTGGGTGTCGTCCTCGGGCTGTGCGCGCTGCGAACCGGCCGGCTGGGCCTGAGCGTGGTGACGCACATGGCGTTCAACGCCACCGGGTTGGTGCTGGTGGCCTCGACATGAGCGTGTGCGACCACTCGCTCACCGTGACGCTGCGGCCGGCCACTCGCATGGAAGAATGCCCGGCGTCATGATCGACCACACCACTCCCGAGTCTGGCCCCGAGTCCGAACCCGAGACCGGCCACGACGACGGCTGGGCCGGCGAATCGGATCTCGACGTGCTCGAAGATGAGGACGAGGCGCAGCCCAGCCCGGCCGCGGCCGGCAGCGATCGTTGGGCGCGTGTCGGCCGTCGCATCGTGCGCCGCCCGTCCAACTGGCTCAACGCGCCGTGGCCCATCGAACGCGTGGTGCAGTACCTCACTGCGCTGGCAGTGGTGGGGGGCTGCACCATCGCGGTGCTGCAGGTGATCCACCTCGGCCTGGTCTTCGAGAACAACACGCCGACGGGCGGCGACATGGGGGCGCACGTGATGGCGCCCGCCTACCTGCGCGACCACCTGCTGCCCAACGGGCAGATCACAGGGTGGAGCAACTACTGGTACAACGGCTTCCCGCTCTACCGGTTCTACATGGTGGTGCCGGCGCTGATGATCGTGGCGCTCAACGTGATCTTTCCGTACGGCGTGGCGTTCAAGATCGTGGTGTGCATGGGCCTCATCACGCTGCCGTTCTGCTGCTGGGCGTTCGGCCGTCTGGCTCGGTTCCGCTTTCCGGTGCCCGAGCTGATGGCACTCGCCGGGTTGCTCTTCTTGTTCGACGAGAGCTTCACCATCTACGGCGGCAACGTCACCAGCACCATGGCCGGCGAGTTCTCGTTCTCCATCGCACTGTCGTTCGCGATGCTGGGCCTGGGCCTGTTCGCACGTGGGCTGGAGACCGGCAAGTACCGCAACTGGACCGCCATCGTGTTGGCACTGGCGATGCTGTCGCACGGCATCGTGCTGATCTTCGTGGTGCTGGCGGCATTCCTGATGTGGCTGATCTGGATGGACAAGTCGCGGTTCATCTACGGCCTCACGATGGGCATCACGGCCGTGGCGCTCAGCGCGTTCTGGGTGTTTCCGTTCCTGTTCAACCACGCCTACATGACCGACATGAAGTACGGCTTCCGGCCCAACGGCGGCGGCGACAGCTTCTGGGACATGTTCTTCGACCTCAGCCCGTTCTGGGACATCGTGGTCAGCGGCTTCGCGCTCATCGGGTTCGTCAGCAGCGTCGTCAAGCGCAACCTCAACGGTGCCTGGATGGGCATCACCTGCTTCGCGTTGATGGCGATGGTGTACCTCACCCGCGACAGCCTGCCGGTGATCGGCCTGCTGTGGAACCCGCGGCTGCTGCCGTTCCTGTACCTGCTGCGGTTCATGCTGATGATGGTTGGCATCGTCGACACGGTGCACTTCGTGGTGAAGGCCGTCCGCATGCGGGCGCCCACCGCGCGCGAGTGGTCGGTCGTGGGCGCGCTGACGGCGCTCATGGTCGTGGTGGTTGCCGGCGTGGTCGAGCTCTTCTTCTTCCACCAGATGCCCGGGGCGCGCTACACCACCAAGGACGGCAAGAGCACGTACTCGTGGGGCATCGGCGGTTTCGATCTCATCAACGTCGGCAACACCGGTGCCAAGACCGACGCGTACAGCGACGGCTGGACGCGCTACAACTTCGCCGGGTACGAAGGTCGGCCCGCCTACGGTGAGTACAAGGGCTTGGTCGACACGATGGCCGCGCTCGGCGACGACCCCGACCCTGAGCTGGGTTGCGGTCGCGCCATGTGGGAGAACAACAGCGCCACCGGCAGCTACGGCACCACCATGGCCCTGATGCTGCTGCCGCACTGGACCGACGGTTGCATCGCCAGCCAGGAGGGCCTCTTCTTCGAGGCCTCGGGTACCACCCCGTACCACTTCCTCACCACCGCGGCGATGAGCCAGAACAGCTCGAACCCCGTACGCGAGCTGCGCTACACCGACAACAACGCGGCGGTCGGCGTACCCATGATGCAGAAGATGGGCATCAAGTACCTGATGGTGTTCACCGACGCCGCCAAGACCCAGGCCGACACGCGCGGCGACCTGCAACTGCTGGCCACCAGTGGCCCGTGGAAGATCTATCGCGTCGACGACAGCGACGTGGTGGTGCCGCTCACCTACCAGCCCGTCGTGGTCGAGGGCCGCAGTGGCGACCAACGGGAACGCAACCTCGAGCTGGGCACCAGTTGGTTCCAGCAATCCGACGAGTGGGCAGCGATGCCCGCCGACGACGGCCCCGCCGAGTGGCAACGAATCGAAGTGCAGGTCGACCTCGACCGGCAGGTGGGCACGGCGCCGATGGAGCCGGGGCGCAAGGTCGACATCGTGGTGCCCGCCGAGATCATCGAGCGGGTGGCGCTGCCGGCGATCACCATCAGCAACTACGAGATGGGCGACCAGGACCTCAGCTTCGACGTGTCGCAGATCGGCGTTCCCGTGCTCGTGAAGATGAGCTACTTCCCCAACTGGCAGGTCGAGGGCGCACAGGGTCCGTATCGCATCGCCCCCAACTTCATGGTGGTGGTGCCCACCGCCACGCACGTGTCGTTCCACTACGAAGCGTCTGCCAGCGACAAGTTCTTCTACCTCGTCACCCTGCTCGGGTTCGCACTCATGGTGTTCTGGCGCTGGCGAGGCGACGTGCGGCACCGCAGTGCGCATCCGTTCCTCACTGCACCGGCGGCCGACGACTGGACGCCGCACGAGCCATGGGCCCTGACGACTGCCGACGAGGCGGAGTGGTCGGCAGCGAGCGGAGCGGGCGCGGCGGGCTCGTTCGACGACACCAAGCTGATGGACGCCTCGATCGACGACCTGTCCTTCGACGACGTGTCCTTCAGTGACGACGTGTCCTTCAGTGACGACGTGTCCGGTGACGAGGGCGAGCGGGCGTCGCCCGATAGCGTTTAGCAGCCCATGTCTCCTACCGATCCCCGGGTGCTCGACGACATCGTCAAGGCGTACGACGTGCGCGGCACCGTGCCCGACCAGATCAACACCGATGTCGCCTACGCGCTCGGTGTCGGTTTCGCTCGCTTCTGCCAGGCGCCGCGCGTGCTGGTCGCTCGCGACATGCGACCGTCGGGCCCAGAACTGGTCGACGCCTTCTCGCGCGGCGTCATGGAGCACGGCTCCGACGTCGTCGACCTCGGGCTGGCCAGCACCGACCTGATGTACTACGCGGCCGGCACGCTCGATGCGCCGGGTGCGATGTTCACCGCGTCGCACAACCCCGCGGGCTACAACGGCGTCAAGTTCTGTCTCAGCGGGGCTCGCCCGGTGGGTGTCGACACCGGGCTCGACGAGGTGAAGCGCGTGGCAGGCGATGTGCTCGAGGGCCATGGCCCGTTGCCCGCCGCCACCGCCGGCTCGCAGACCAGCCGCAACCTGCTCGAGGCGTTCGCCGACCACGTGGTCTCGTTCGTCGACGTCGCCTCCCTGCGGGCGCTGCGCGTGGTGGCCGACACTGCCAACGGCATGGGTGGCCTGGTCGTGCCAGCGGTGTTCGAGCGCTTGCCGCAGATCACGCTCGAGGTGATGTACGGCGAGCTCGACGGAACGTTCCCCAACCACCCGGCCGACCCCTTGCAGCCGGCCAACCAGCGCGACCTGCAGGCGCGGGTGGTGGCCGGTGGCTTCGACATCGGCCTCGCGTTCGATGGCGATGCGGATCGCGTGTTCGTGGTCGACGAGGCCGGTCGCGGTCTCAGCGGCAGCACAACCACGGCGCTGCTCGCCGCGGCGGTGCTGCGCGCCAACCCCGGTGCCACCATCCTCTACAACCTCATCTGCTCGCGGGCCGTGCCCGAGGTCATCCGCGAACAGGGCGGTGTGCCGGTGCGCACCAAGGTGGGCCACAGCTTCATCAAGCAGCGCATGGCCGAGACGGGTGCCGTCTTCGGTGGCGAGCACTCGGCTCACTACTACTTCTTGAAGAACTTCCGTGCCGACAGCGGGCTCATCGCGAGCATGCTCGTGCTCAACGAAGTCAGTCGCGCGCACACCGATCTGTCGGTGCTGCGCAAGCCGTTCGAGCGCTACTCGTCCAGTGGCGAGATCAACACGCAGGTCGCCGACACCGACGCCGTCATCGAGAAGGTGGCGGCGCAGTTCGCAGGGTTCGAGCAGGACCACCTCGACGGTCTCACCGTCGATTGCGGCCCGTGGTGGTTCAACCTGCGGCCGTCCAACACCGAGCCCTTGCTGCGGCTCAACCTGGAAGCACCCAACCGCGACGAGTGCGACCAGCACGTCGCCGAACTGCTCGCGCTCATCACCAGTCTGTAAGAAAGGTCGCTCTCATGGCACTCGATCCTCGCCTCGTGGCGGTGCTGGCCTGCCCGGTCGACAAAGGCCCCCTGTACTACCTCGGTGACGAGGGTGGCCTCTACAACCCGCGCCTGCGTCGGCGGTACCTGGTACGTGACGGCATTCCCGTGATGTTGCCCGACGAGGCGGAGATCGTTGCCGATGCCGAGGCAGCAGCGCTCGCCGCGCGCATCGACGCCGGCGAGCTGGTGCCCACGTTCGTGGCCTGACCAACTCGCGCGGCGGTGCACGGTTAGCATGCGTCAGGGCGTGCAGGTCAGCCGGTTGTGGCAGGTCGAGGAGAGTGGTGTTGGCATGAAGCGTTCGATCCCGTTCCGGGGAACAGTTGCTCTGATGGCGTTGGCGTTCGTGTCGGTGGCCGCCCCACTGCCGCTGGCGCAGCCCGTTGCCGCAGCCGATGAATGCCTCTGCGCCGGTGGCGAGTACCACCCGCTCACGCCGGTGCGCATCTACGACTCACGGCCGCCCGGCATCAACGACGTCGCTCCGCTCGGCGCCAAGCCGATGGGGCCCGCCGACCCCACCTTCGACATTCAGCTGCTGGGCCTCGGCGGTGTCCCGTCCTCGGCCACCGATGTGCTGGCGGTAGCCGTCAGCATCACGATCGATGGCCCCGCCAGCGCCGGCTGGCTGGCCGCGTACCCCGCCGGCTCGTCGGGCACGTCGTCGTTGCTCAACTTCAGCGCTCGCCAGACCGTGCCCAACCTGGCCATCGTTCGCGGTGGCGCGGGCGGCAAGCTCACCATCAAGATCAACGGCGCGGGCAACGGCACGGCCAACGTGCTGGTCGACGTGCTCGGCTGGTTCTCGTCCAGCACCTACAACGCCGGCACCACCGACAACACCAGTGACGAGCGTGGCGCCCGGATGGTGGTGGTCAACCCGGGTCGCATCCTCGACACCCGCGTGGGCACACCAACCCCGCTGGGGCCTGGGGCTCAGCGCACCGTGCAGTTCCGCGGTGCCAACGTGGCCGGCGTCAACGTGCCCAACGACAGCAGTGTGGTGGGCGCGCTCATCAACGTCACGGCGGTGGCGCCCACGGCCGGTACGTTCGTGTCGGTCGTACCCAACATGCCGGTGGGCGCGCCTTCCACCTCCAACCTCAACGTGGCCGCCGGCCGGATTCAGGCCAACCTGGTCCTCGTGCCGGTGGGGGCCGACGGTGCGATCCACCTGTACAACTCTGCCGGCAACACCAACGTGCTGGTCGACGTGCTCGCCTACCTGCAAACGGGTGCTCCCGAGAGCACTCGCGCCGGCCGAGTGGTGCCGCTCACCGCGCCGTATCGTGCGCTCGACACGCGGCTCGCCAGCTTCGGCGGCGTGCCGCTCGGGCCGGGTCAGGCAGAGGATTGGAGCTTCGCCGCCTTCGCCGGCAGCGTCAACATCGGTGGCCAAGCGGTGGGCAACCAGTCCGCGTTGCTCGGCAACCTCACCAATGCGTCGCTCTCGCGCCAGTACCCCACGGTCAGCGTCGAGCCCGGCTACCTGTCGGTGTACCCGGCCGACTCGGCCACGGTGCCGGGCATCTCCAACCTCAACAACTACGAATCCGGCCCGGTGCCCAACATGGCCCTGGTCAAGTACGGGGCCAACCAGACCGTTCGCGTGTTCAACGCTCGTGGGTACGCTCACTACATCCTCGACGTCAGTGCGGTCGTGCTGGCCGACTGACATCGACGGCGCCGCGATGCAGCCGTCATCCGAGGCGTTGCCCGTGCGAGCGCCTAGGCTCCATAGCCGATCGGGCTGATCAGAGAGCTGCCAGTTGGCACCGGCCCCGTTCCAAACACGTTGCCGCAGTTCGCTGCCGTTCCTCTCTGGGAGAGCTCACCATGTCATCACTCGCCGCGCGCCGCGACTACCGCGTCGCTGATCTGTCACTCGCCCCCTTCGGGCGCAAGGAGATCCACCTCGCCGAGCACGAGATGCCCGGCCTGCGTGCCCTCCGCAAGGAGTTCGGGCCGCTGAAGCCGTTGGCCGGTGCCCGCATCTCGGGCAGCCTGCACATGACCATCCAGACCGCGGTGCTCATCGAGACGCTGGTCGAGCTGGGCGCGGAAGTTCGTTGGGCCAGCTGCAACATCTTCTCCACGCAGGATCACGCGGCCGCTGCGGTGGTCGTCGGCCCGCACGGCACGCCCGAAGATCCCCAGGGGGTGCCGGTGTTCGCCTGGAAGGGCGAGACGTTGGAGGAGTACTGGTGGTGCACCGACCAGATGATGGCGTGGCCGCACACCCCGGCCGGCGAGCCCACGGCCGCCAACATGATCCTCGACGACGGCGGCGACGCCACGTTGCTGTTGCACAAGGGTGTCGAGTTCGAGAAGAGCGGTGAGGTGCCCGACCCCACCACCGCCTCCAACGCCGAGTTCGCGATCGTGCTCGGCCTGCTGCAGCGGTCACTGAAGACCGACCCCACGAAGTGGACGCGCATGGCCGCCGAGATCAAGGGCGTCACCGAAGAGACCACCACGGGTGTGATGCGCCTCTACAAGATGCACGAGCGCGGCGAGCTGCTGTTCCCGGCCATCAACGTCAACGACTCGGTCACCAAGAGCAAGTTCGACAACCTCTACGGCTGCCGGCACTCGCTGATCGACGCCATCTGCCGTGCCACCGACGTGATGATCGCCGGCAAGGTCGCGGTCGTGCTCGGGTACGGCGACGTGGGCAAGGGTTGCGCGCAGGCGCTCACCGGCCAGGGCGCGCGAGTCATCGTCACCGAGGTCGACCCCATCAACGCGCTGCAGGCTGCGATGGAGGGCTATCAGGTGACGGTGATGGAAGACATCGTCGGCATCGCCGACATCTTCGTGTCGGCCACCGGCAACGACCACATCATCACCGTCGACCACATGCACCAGATGAAGCACAACGCGATCGTCTGCAACATCGGCCACTTCGACAGCGAGATCGACATGGCCGGTCTGGCCCGCAGCGGCGCCACCCGCGACGAGCTGAAGCCGGGCACCGACCTGTGGACGTTCGACGACGGCCACAGCATCATCGTGCTGGCCGAGGGCCGGCTGGTGAACCTGGGCTGCGCCACGGGGCACCCCAGCTTCGTGATGAGCTGCTCGTTCAGCAACCAGGTGATCGCGCAGATGGAGCTGTTCAACCACCAGGACCGCTACCCGTTGGGCGTGTACGTGCTGCCCAAGCGGCTCGACGAGAAGGTGGCGGCGTTGCACCTCGACGCGCTGGGCGTGAAGCTCACCAAGCTCACCGATGAGCAGGCCGAGTACCTGGGCGTCGACCCCAGCGGCCCGTTCAAGAGCGACCACTACCGGTACTAGTGGTCGGGACTGGCCGCCGCTTCGCTTCGGCTGCTCCCTCCGTGTGGATCGTTCGCTGGCGCGAACTTCCCACCGCACCCCCTTTCGTTCGGCCCAACTCGGCTTCTGGGCGTGATCCGTCCCGGCGTCGGAGACAGGTGACGCCCAGTCGGTGTGGAACGCGCAGTCTCCGTCCTCACGACCCACCCGGACCTGCCGAGCTGGCGCTGGACATCGTCTCCACTGTCGAGCAATCTGCACGAATGGCCGATGACGAACGATTCGGGGTGGTGGTCTCCGCCGGGAGCCTTCGATCGGCGAGCGGCGTGGTGATGCCGCATCGATGGACAGCCGAGGGGGTGGTCGTGGAGACCGAGTTCACCGGTGCCCACCTGTACCACCTGGCCGCAGCGGGCTGCGTCCTCAACGACGTCTACCGCGAATCAACCCGACTCGGTGTGGTCGTCAACGGAGTGAGGGTCAGCGCCTACGGAGGTTTCGACACCGCGACGTGGGCGTCGACGGGTGTGATCTACGACGTCGAGGTCGACTCGGATGCGAGCGAGGCAGACGTCGCACACTTGATCGGAGTCGTCGACGAGGTGGCTGAGATTCCCAAGACGCTGAGACGGGGTACGACCGTCACGCGTGCGACCACCGACTGACCTGAACGGGCCAGGCGCGGCCGAGCGGCTCGAAGCCTCGAGCCGAATCTGCCGCCTGGGCGTCATCCGTCCCCGGCGGCGGCGGCTCAGTGGGCGGTGGCGAGCACGGTGGAGTCGCCGCGCAGGCGCATGCGGGGTAGGAAGACCTGCACCAGCGGGCCGATGCCGAACGTGAACGCGACGGTGCCGATGCCGACCGTACCGCCGAGCGCGAGACCAGCGGCCAGCACGCCGAGCTCGATGGCGGTGCGAGCGACCCGCACGCTGATGCCGCGCTTGGACAAGCCCAGCATCAAGCCGTCGCGAGGGCCCGAGCCGAGGCCGGCGCCGATGTAGAGGCCGGAACCGACGGCGATGGAGAGCAGACCGCCGAACATGTAGAGCACGCGCAGCGCGAGCAGATCGGTGTGCGGGAGGTGGTCGCCGATGAGGAAGACCACCAGGCCGATCTGAATCGCGTTGAGCAGGGTGCCCAGGCCCACGCGCTCGCGCAGCGGTATCCACAGCAGCAGGATGAACACGCCCGTGATCTCGATGATGATGCCGATGGGGATGCCCGTCTTGCGCTCCAAGCCCTGGTGGAGGACATCCCAAGGGGCCACGCCCAGCTCGGCGGTGAGGAAGCAGCTGATGCCGAAGCCGAACAGTGAGAGACCGATGAGGCAGCGAACGACGCGTTCGGGCAGGCGATCATGGGGGAGAGGGAGCAACAGCGAGCGCCACCGGGTGGTGGCAGGCGCTGCGGGCATCCGACGAACCTACCGGAAACCCTGTCACAGGCTCCTGGTACAGATCACACCATGATCTTCGCCACTCTCTGTGCCGGCTGCAACCAGCCCGGCGTGTCGCTCTGCACTCGCTGCCGCTTCTCGCTGGCCAGCGCATCATCCCAGGTCAGCGATACCGGAATCATGGCCGCATTGCCGTTCGAGGGGGTCGCTCGGCAGGTGGTGCACGGGCTCAAGTACCGCAATCGGCGCACCGTCGCCCGCCAGCTCGCCCGGCTGATGGTGCGTCGGCTTCGCATCGGCACGGTCGACGTCGTCACCTGGGCGCCCACCAGCGGGGCCCGCGTTCGCACGCGTGGGTACGACCAGGCCGAGCTGCTGGCTCGGGCCGTCGCCGCCGAGCTGAAGGTGCCGTGTCGCCGAATGCTGTATCGCAGCCACGGGGCCGCGCAGACGGGGCACACTCGGGCCCAGCGGTTGCAGGGCCCGTCGTTCCGTGCTCGTCAGGGTCGCCGGCGGCTCACGGTGCTGCTCATCGACGATGTGGTCACCACCGGCGCCACGCTCACCGCGGCGCGCTCGGCGTTGCTGGCTGCCGGTGTCGACATCGTGGTGTGCCTCGCTGCTGCGGCCACTCCGCGGGCGCTTCAGTCGATGAAGCCGGCCATGCGCCGCACGGCGGCGATGGCCTCGGTGGGGTCTTCCTCCACCCACACACCCCGTATCCCCACGCTCTGCGCGGCCGACACGTTGGTGGCCACGTCGTCCAAGAAGGCGGTGCGCTCGGCGTCGGCTCCCAGCCTGGCCAAGGCCAGCTGATAGATCGCCGGGTTGGGCTTGCGCAGCCCCACCTCGTGGCTGTCCACCACGTCGTCGAACCACTCGTCGAACGGCATCATCGCCCACCAGCTGTCGCGGAACTCCGCCACGTTGTTGGTCAGCACACCCAGCCGGAAGCCGGCTGCATGCAGCTCCTGCACCAGTGCCATCATCGGCTCGCTGGCGCTGAACACGATCATCGGTGCTCCGCCGGGTGCAGGGGCGGGCAGCTCGATGCCGGCGTCGGCCAATGCGATGCGGTTGAGGCGCCGGTTCTCCTCCAGCGTGATCTCGCCTCGCTCCAGCCGGTGCCAGGGGTGGTCGCCGTCGTCGGCGTAGTCGCCGACGAAGATGCGCGTCACCTGCTCGGCCACCTCCGGCGGGAAGCGGCGAGCGAAGTCGCTGTGCCGGCCCGTGCTGGCCAGCACACCGCCGACATCGAAGATCACTGTGTCGATCACGGCCGCCGGCATGACGGGCAGTCTTGCAACCCGGCGTGGCGCGTGGCGACTCGTGGCGCCGTGCGTGTGGCGTGCCAAGGCTCGCGCCGGGGCCGCCGGTAGGCTTCGAAACCGCATGGGCATCCTCGATCGCATCCTCCGCGCTGGTGAAGGCAAGAAGCTGAAAGGCCTCGAAGGCCTCGTTCCCGACATCAATGCGCGCTCCGCCGAGATGGCGGCACTCTCCGACGACGCCCTGCGTGGCAAGACCGCGGAGTTCCGCGGCCGCATCGAGCGCGGTGAGAGCCTCGACGACCTGCTGGTGGAAGCGTTTGCCGCCGTGCGCGAGGCGGCCACTCGCGTGATCGGTCAGCGGCACTTCGACGTGCAGTTGATGGGTGGCGCCGCGCTGCACTTCGGGTGGGTTGCGGAGATGAAGACCGGCGAGGGCAAGACCCTCGTCAGCACGCTGCCCGCGTACCTCAACGGGCTCGGCGGCAAGGGCGTGCACCTGGTCACGGTCAACGACTACCTGGCGCGGTTCCATGCCGAGTGGATGGGCCGCATCCACAACTGGATGGGGCTGGAAGTGGGCCTCATCATCCCCGGCTTCAAGGAGCGTCCGGCGGAGAAGCGGCTCAACTACGCCGCCGACATCACCTACGGCACCAACAACGAGTTCGGGTTCGACTACCTGCGCGACAACATGGCCAACACGCTCGCCGACAAGGTGCAGCGCGGTCACAACTTCGCCATCGTCGACGAAGTCGACAGCATCCTCATCGACGAGGCGCGCACCCCGCTCATCATCTCTGGTCGCATCGCCGATGCCGCCAAGCTGTACTACCGGTTCGCCAGCATCGTCCGTTCGCTGCGGCGCGACGTCGACTACGAGGTGGAGGAGGACAAGCGCGTGGTGGTGCCGCTGGAAGCCGGCATCGAGAAGGTCGAGCAGGCCCTCGGCATCGAGAACCTGTACGACGAAGTGCAGCAGAACCTGGTGCACCAGATGTCGGTGGCGCTCAAGGCCAAGGAGCTGTACAAGCGCGACAAGGACTACATCATCGCCGACGGCGAGGTGAAGATCGTCGACGAGTTCACCGGCCGCGTGCTCGACGGCCGCCGCTGGAGCGAAGGCATTCACCAGGCCGTGGAAGCCAAAGAGGGTGTGAAGATCAAGGAAGAGAACCAGACCCTTGCCACCATCACCCTGCAGAACTACTTCCGCATGTACGACAAGCTCGCCGGCATGACCGGCACCGCGCAGACCGAGGCCGCCGAGCTGGGCAACACCTACGACCTGCAGGTGGTGCCCATCCCCACCAACAAGCAGGTGGTGCGCGCCGACCAGGCCGACCTCATCTTCAAGACCGAGGGCGCCAAGTTCGAGGCGGTGGCCCAAGACATCAAGGCCAAGTACGAGAAGGGTCAGCCGGTGCTGGTGGGCACCATCAGCGTCGCCAAGAGCGAGCACCTCTCGCGGTTGCTGCAGCAGCAGGGCGTCGACCACGAGGTGCTCAACGCCAAGCAGCACACGCGCGAGGCCATGATCGTCACTCAGGCGGGCAGGCTGCATGCAGTCACGGTGGCCACCAACATGGCGGGCCGCGGCGTCGACATCCTGCTCGGCGGCAACCCCGAAGGCCTTGCCCGGCACGAGGTGCTGAAGGAAGGCCACAGCGCCGACGTGATGGTCGACGACTTCGCGCTGCCGGTACCGCTGGAGGAGATGCCCGACGAGTTCCGTGAGGCCCGTGCCAAGGCATTTGCCCGCTACGACGAGTTGCTGGCGGAACTGAAGGTTTCCTGCCGGGCGGAGGGCGACGAGATCCGTGCTCTCGGGGGCCTGTACGTGCTGGGTACCGAGCGCCACGAGAGCCGCCGCATCGACAACCAGTTGCGTGGCCGCAGCGGGCGTCAGGGCGACCCCGGCGAGAGCCGCTTCTACCTCAGCCTCGACGACGAGCTGATGCGCTTGTTCGCCACCGGCGCGCTCAGCTGGGTGATGGGCCGGGCGCTGCCCGACGACGAGGCGATCGAAGCGAAGATGGTCACCAAGGCCATCGAGCGGGCGCAGACCACGGTCGAGCAGCGCAACGCCGAGATCCGCAAGAACGTGCTGAAGTACGACGAAGTGATGAACGAGCAGCGCAAGGTCATCTATGCGCGCCGCGACCAGATCCTGGAAGGGCTCGATCTGAAGTCGGCGGCGATGGAGTACATGACCGACGCGCTCGACACCCTCATCGACACGCACTGCGTCAGCGAAGCCGCCGATGAATGGGATCTCGACGGCCTCGTCAAGGAGCTGAAGACGTACTGGCCCAACGACATCGGCGTGAGTGCGTTGGAGCCGCTCGACGACGCCGACGACATCTTCGATCTGGTCATCGCCGATGCGAAGGGGTACTACGAAAAGCGCGAGGAAGAGCTCACCCCGGTGGTCATGCGCGATGTCGAGCGCCAAGTGATGCTGCGCATCATCGACCAGCGCTGGCGCGAGCACCTGGAGGAGATGGACTACCTTCAGGAAGGCATCAACCTGCGGGCCATGGGCCAGAAGGACCCGCTCACCGAGTGGCAGCGTGAGGGCTACGAGATGTTCGGCCAGATGATGAAGGGCATCGCGCAGGACTTCGTGAAGTACGTCATGCACGTGCAGGTCATCCGCAAGGACGAGCCGCAGCAGGTGGTGCAGAACGTGCAGCAGACCTCCAGCGACAACCAGCAGACCGACGGCATCGCCGCCGCTGCTCGTGCCGCGGCTGCCGCCGGCGAGATCCCACAGGAAGCCGCTCCGGCTGCTCCGGCGCCGCAGAAGCAGCAAACCGTCGTCAAGGACGCGTGGTCGAAGACCCCGCGCAACGCGCCGTGCCCGTGCGGCAGCGGCAAGAAGTTCAAGTTGTGCCACGGCGCAACTCTGTGACCCTGCCATGCGCGACTTCTCCGATGACCTGAAGGATCTTCGTCGCCGCCTGGGCGAGGCCGAGGGCTACTTGAAGATCGATGTCGGCCGGTCGCGCTTGGCCGAGCTGGAGATGGAGGTCTCCCGTCCCGATCTGTGGGACGACCAGGAGCTGGCCAAGAAGGTCAACGGCGAGTACTCCAACGTGAAGGGCGACATCGACACCTTCGACGCCCTCAGCCGAGAGATGGAAGACGTCGAGCTGCTGCACGAGATGGCGCGCGAGCTCGACGACGAGTCGCAAGAACCCGACATCGAAGCAGCGTGCGCGTCGATCGGCCAGCAGTTGCGCCAGCTCGATCTGCGCAGCCTGTTCACCGGCGAGCACGACGAGGCCGATTGCATCGTGCAGATCAACGCCAAGGACGGCGGTGTCGATGCGCAGGACTGGGCAGAGATCCTGCTGCGGATGTACAGCCGGTGGGCCGAGGTGCGCGGGTTCGGCATGGAGATCGACGAGATCAGCCCGGCCGCCGAAGCGGGCATCATGTCGGCCGAGTTCACGCTCACCGGCCGGTACGCGTACGGCCTGATGACCGGCGAGCGTGGCACGCACCGCCTGGTGCGCATCAGCCCGTTCGACAACCAGGGTCGGCGCCAGACCAGCTTTGCTGCAGTGCAGGTGTGGCCGGTGATGGATGCTCCCGACATCGAGATCAACGAGACCGACATCGAGATGCAGGTGTACCGGGCCAGCGGTGCCGGCGGCCAGCACATCAACAAGACCTCGTCGGCGGTGCGTCTCATCCACAAGCCCACGGGCATGGTGGCCAACAGCCAGGAAGAGCGCAGCCAGCTGCAGAACCGGGAGAAGGCGCTCAACCGGCTCAAGGCAATGGTGGCGGCGAAGATCGAGGAAGAGCACGAGGCCGAACTGGCCCGCATCGCCGGTCGCCAGGCGCAGGTGGGCTGGGGCAGCCAGATCCGGTCCTACGTCGTGCAGCCGTACCAGATGGTGAAAGACCTTCGTACCGAAGTCGAGACCAGTCAGATCGATGCCGTGCTCGATGGCGATCTCGACGAGTTCATGGAGGGTTACCTTCGCTGGCGACGCCGGGAGGCCGAGTGAGTGGGCTACCGTTGGGTCTCCTGCGGGCGGCACGGCGGCTGATTTCACGCGCGGAGATGCGTCCATGATCAAACTCGAGAACGTCACCAAGACCTACAGCCCCGACGTGACGGCGTTGCAGAACGCCAACTTCGACATCGCCAAGGGTGAGTTCGTGTTCCTGGTCGGGCCGTCGGGCTCGGGCAAGAGCACGATGTTGCGCCTGATGAATCGCCAGGAACGCCCCGAGAAGGGCGCCGTGTGGGTGGCCGGCAGGAACATCAACGACATGCCCGATGCGAAGGTGCCGCACCTGCGGCGCAACATCGGCAACATCTTCCAGGACTACAAGCTGCTGGCCAACAAGACCGTGTTCGAGAACGTGGCCTTCGCGCTGGAGGTCATCGGCCGCCCGCGGCACGTCATCCGCCAGCAGGTTCCGGCCGTGCTCGACCTGGTGGGCCTCGGTGGCAAGCAGGAGCGCTTCCCGCACCAGCTGTCGGGTGGCGAGCAGCAGCGCGTCTCCATCGCGCGGGCGTTCGTCAACCGCCCGCTCATCCTGCTCGCCGACGAGCCCACCGGCAACCTCGACCCGGCCACCGGTGAGGGCATCATGCGCTTGCTCGACCGCATCAACAAGACCGGAACCACCGTGGTCATGGCCACTCACGACCAACGCATCGTCAACATGATGCGCAAGCGCGTCATCCAGTTCGAGCGCGGCATCATCGTCCGCGACCAGGCCAGAGGTGTGTACGAATGATCTCCCGTCTCCGTTACACGTTCCGCGAGATGTGGGCCAGCCTGTCGCGCAACCTCACGCTCACGGTCGCCGCCGTCATCACGTCCACGGTGTCGCTGTTCCTGTTCGGCGGCACGTTGCTCATCCAGCGGGCGTTCGACAACCAGCTCAAGCTGTGGACCGGCGGCGTGGAGATGATCGTCTACGTCAAGCACGGCGCCGACGAAGCGCAGGTGAAGTTGGTCGAGTCGGCCCTGCTCAGCCAGAGCACGGTGGTGGAGAGTGCCGTGTACTGCGACGAAGCGTGTTCGCTCGACGTGGCCAAGACGCTGTTCGCCACCGACCCTTCGGCGCTCGAGCAGCTGACGCCGCAGATCCCGTCGTTCTTCAAGGTGAAGCCGGTCGACCAGGACAGCAGCGAGATCCTGCGGTCGCTGAAGACGGAGTTCTCGACACTGCCCAACGTCACCGACGTGCGAACACCCGACGATGCCGTCGATCTGCTCGGGCGACTGAAGAGCTTCTTCGGTGTGCGAACACTGGTGATGTCGGTGGTGCTGCTCTTCGCGTCGGCGCTGCTCATCTGGAACACCATCCGCACCGCGATGTTCGCTCGCCGGCGAGAGATCGAGGTGATGAAGCTGGTCGGTGCCACCAACTGGTTCATCCGCTTGCCGTTCATGCTCGAAGGCCTGTTGCAGGGCATCTTCGGTGCCACCCTGGGCAGCGTCGCGCTGTTGCTGGCCAACGACAACTGGACCAATGGTGTGAAGGACTTCCCGGTCAACTCGGGCCTCAAGGCCTTCGTCGTCACCGACGGCTATCCGGTGTGGGTGTGCTTCTGGATGATCCTGCTCGGTGCCTTCGTCGGCGCTGTCGGTTCTGCCACCGCGGCCAGCCGCTTCCTCGACGTCTGAGGCAATTGCCTAGGGTCCGTCCATGGACTACACACAGATCGTCTACGAGGTTGCCGACCACATCGCAACCATCACGCTGAACCGGCCGGAGCAGCTGAACGCGTTCACCAACACGATGATGCGCGAGGTGATCGACGCATTCGACCGGGTCGATGCCGATGACGACGTGCGCGTGGTGATCGTCACCGGCGCCGGCCGCGGGTTCTGCGCCGGCGCCGACCTTTCGGGAGGAGGCGAGACGTTCAGCCGCGGCGGGAGCGATGAGCAGACCGATGTGGGCGTGCCGCGCGATGGAGGCGGGTTGGTGTCGCTGCGCATCTTCGAGTGCACCAAGCCGGTGATCGGTGCCATCAACGGCGCCGCGGTGGGCGTCGGCGTGACGATGACGCTGCCGATGGACATCCGACTGGCCAGCGAGCATGCCAAGTTCGGGTTCGTCTTCGCGCGCCGCGGCATCGTTCCCGAAGCGTGTTCGTCGTGGTTCCTGCCGCGCCTGGTGGGTATCAGCCAGGCGGCGGAGTGGTGCTACTCGGGTCGCGTGTTCCCGGCCGGTGAGGCGTTGGCCGGCCGGCTGGTGCGCAGCGTGCATGCAGCCGACGAGCTGCTTCCCGCGGCCCGCGCCATCGCCGCCGAGATCGCGGCCAACACGGCGCCGGTCAGCATTGCGCTCACGCGTCAGATGTTGTGGCGCATGCTGGGTGCTGCGCATCCGATGGAGGCGCACAAGGTCGACTCGCGAGGCATCCTCGCCCGCGGCCGCAGTGGCGATGCTCGCGAAGGGGTGCTCAGCTTCCTCGAGAAGCGGCCGGCGCAGTTCCCCGACACCGTCAGCGCGGATCTGCCCGACATCTTCCCCTCTCACGAAACTCCAAAGTTTTCGTAAAGCTGTTCACGCTCGGTGCCGATCAACTTGCTGGTGGCGGGAGCGGCGGGCTCTCGCCGCCCGACAACCAGCAGCGCCAGGAGCACAGTGATGACAACGACAATGACAGCAACCCGGTTGCGTACCGGAGATGTGATCGAGATCGAGATCAACGGCGAGGCGGCATCGGCACTCGTGCTGTTGGCCAGTGGCGACGCGGTGATCCTCGATGGTTGCGACGGCAGCACCCCGTTCGTGGTGCGCCTCAGCGACCTCGGCGACGTGCGCGTGTTCGACCCCAGCAGCGTCTGAGACGCGAACTGCGGGTGCCCGCAGCGCTGCTCGTAGAGTGCCAGGCATGGCCGGCGATCCCAGCAGCGAACCCGAGACCACCCTCTACGAGGCGGCCGGCGGAATGCCGTTCTTCGTCTCGCTGGTCGATGCGTTCTACGAGGGCATCGTCACCGATGCGGTGCTCTTGCCGCTGTACCCGGCCGACGACCTGCACGGCGCCCGGCACCGGCTGACGCTGTTCCTCGCGCAGTACTGGGGCGGCCCCACCACCTACATGGACGAGCGCGGCCACCCCAAGTTGCGCATGCGGCACATGCCCTTCCACGTGGGCCCCGCCGAGCGCGATCACTGGCTGTTGCACATGGCGGCGGCGGTCGAGCGGGTGACGCAACCAGGGCCGATTCGCGATGCGCTGATGGGCTACTTCGTGCCCGCTGCCGAGCACCTGCGCAACGACACCGGCTTGCCGATCAGCAGCGCCCGACCCGCCTGAACGGCACCTCCGCGACCGTTACCGCCGGCGGAACTGCCAGCAGGCGATTGCGGTCGCTGCCGCGACGTTGAGCGAGTCGACTCCGTCGTGCATGGGGATGCTCACTCGATGAGTGGCCGCAGCCATGGCTGCCGCGGACAGCCCTGCGCGCTCGCAACCGACGAGCACGGCCATCCGTGGGGCGGGCGTGATCTCGTCGAGCGGTATCGCGTCGTGGGCCGGGGTGAGCGCGCACACCACCACCCCCGCTGCGGCGAGCTCGCCGACGAGCCCGGGCAGATCGTCGGTGCGCGCGTGTGGAAGGTGCAGCGAATTGCCCATGCTCACTCGCATTGCGCGTCGAGCGAGAGGGTCGCCACTGGTGCTGTCGACGATCAGGCCGTCCCAGCCGAGTGCCAATGCGTTGCGCACGATGCTGCCGATGTTGACCGGGTTGTCGATCGCCTCGGCGAGCACCAGTCGGTTGGAGCGCGCGGCGAGCCGGTCGACCGCAGTACGGGCCGGCCGCCGGAAGAGCGCGACCACCGTGTACGGCATGCCCAGCTTGGTGACCGCCGCCCGCAGCCGGTCGCCACCGGCGAACACCGGCCCGAACTCGGCCAGCCGCTGCGCGATCGCCGGTGGCCGCTGTGCATCCACCAGCACCAGCACGGGCACGCATCCGGCAGCGAGTGCCCGCTCGACGACGAGGTCACCTTCGGCCATGAACAAGCCGTCGTCACCGCCGTCGTCTCGACGTTGCGCGCGGTTGGCCAGGCCCCGCTCGTTCAGCCGGAACGGCGCCACGCGCGGGTCGTCGGGATCATCGATGAGGATCATGCGTCACGGTGGATCATGCTCACGGTCGATCAGTAGTGCCAGGGGTACGGGCTCCAGTCGGGGTCGCGCTTCTCGAGGAACGAGTTGCGCCCCTCCTGGGCCTCATCGCTGGCATAGGCAAGTCGGGTGGCCTCGCCGGCGAACACCTGCTGGCCGACCAATCCGTCGTCGATCAGGTTGAAGCTGAACTTCAGCATTCGCTGCGCGGTGGGGCTCTTGCCGTTGATCTCCTTCGCCCATTGCAGCGCCGTGGCTTCCAGCTGGGCGTGAGGGATCGATGCGTTGACCATGCCCATGCGGTAGGCATCGTCGGCGGTGTACTCGCGGCCGAGGAAGAAGATCTCGCGGGCGAACTTCTGGCCCACCTGGCGGGCCAGGTAGGCGCTGCCGAAACCGCCGTCGAAGCTGGCGACATCGGCGTCGGTCTGCTTGAACCGAGCGTGTTCGGTGCTGGCGAGCGTGAGGTCGGCCACCACGTGCAGGCTGTGGCCGCCGCCGGCGGCCCAGCCGGGAACCACACAGATGACCACCTTCGGCATGAAGCGGATGAGGCGCTGCACCTCCAGGATGTGCAGCCGGCCGGCACGCCCGGGCTCGATCGAGTCGGCCGTCTCGCCCTCGGCGTACTTGTAGCCATCCTTGCCGCGGATGCGCTGGTCGCCACCGCTGCAGAACGCCCAGCCGCCGTCTTTCGGGGAAGGCCCGTTGCCGGTGAGCAACACGCAGCCGACGTCGGTGCTCATGCGCGCATGGTCGAGCGCGGTGTAGAGCTGGTCGACCGTGCGCGGGCGGAACGCGTTGCGCACCTCCGGCCGATTGAAGGCGATGCGGACGGTGCCGTGTTCCACGCTGCGGTGATACGTGATGTCGTCGAAGTCGAAGCCAGGTACCTGGCGCCACGCAGCGGGGTCGAAGATCTCGGAGACCATGGGCGTCACTCTACGGATCTGTCGCCGGAGCTCGTTGTTCCGGTTCGGGCCGGGTGCTACCGGGGTCTGCTGGGCGAAGGCACGGTGCTACGTTCAGCCCATGCCTCACGCAGCGATCAACGGCCAGCAGATCTACTTCGAGGACACTGGTGGCGAGGGGCCGGCGGTCATTCTCGGGCACGGCTTCCTGATGGATCACGAGATGTTCGTGCACCAGGTGGCTGCTCTGCGCGACGGCTACCGCGTGATCACGTGGGACGAGCGCGGCTTCGGGCTCACCGAGTTCGACGGCAAGCCGTTCACGTACTGGGATTCTGCAGCCGACTGCCTCGGCGTGCTCGACCACCTGGGCATCGACCGCGCCGTCGTCGGCGGGATGAGCCAAGGTGGTTACCTCTCGTTGCGCGTCGCACTCACCGCTCCGCAGCGAGTGCGGGCGCTCATCCTGCTCGACTCGGGTGCGGCGCTCGACCCACCCGAGACGCTGGCGGCGAACCAAGGCATGGTCGACATGTGGCTGGCGGTAGGGCCGGTCGACGATCTCGCCGCTGCGGTAGCCGCCATCATCATCGACGATCCGGCCGAGAATCCGAAGTGGGTGGCCAAGTGGCAGGCACGGGCGAAGGAACTGATGGCCGAGCCGGCCCGCTGCCTGCTCACGCGCGACGACGTCAGCGGCCGGCTGGGCGAGATCACCTGCCCGGCGCTGGTGGTGCACGGCACCGAAGACACCGCGATCACGATGGAGCACGCCGAAGAGATGGCGCACGACCTGGTCGGTTGCGGCGGCGTGGTGAAGGTCGCCGGCGCGCACGCGGCCAACCTCACCAACCCGGAGCCGGTGAACGCCGCCATCCTCGACTTCCTTGCCGGGTTGCCCGCGTGACGTCGCTGCAGATCTTCGGCGTCGGTGGTCTGCCGGAGATCGAACCAGGGGCCGATCTGGCCGGTTCCATCCTGCGCGCCGCAACTGAAGGCGGCCAGGCGTTGAAGGATGGCGACGTCGTCGTCGTCACTTCCAAGATCGTCTCCAAGGCCGAAGGCCGCACCGTGGAGCTGGCCGAGATCGTGCCCTCGCAGTTCGCACTCGAGTGGTCGGCGCAGTGGGGCAAGGACCCAGCGGTCACCGAGATCGTGCTGCGCGAGTCGAAGCGGGTGGTGCGCCAGATCGGCCCCATCCTCATCACCGAGACGCATCATGGCTTCGTCTGCGCGAACAGCGGCGTCGACCAGTCGTCGTCGGGCGCTCACGGCAGGGCGGTGCTGCTGCCGCTCGACTCCGACGACTCCGCTCGGCGCATCCGCGCCGGGTTCGTGGCAGCAGGGGTGAACGCGGCGGTCATCATCTCCGACACCTTCGGGCGCGCGTGGCGCGAGGGCCAGACCGACATCGCCATCGGCATCGCCGGCATGCAGCCCATCCTCAGCTACATCGGCCAAGTGGATCCGCACGGGCACGAGTTCATGGTGCAGGCGCTGTGCACGGCCGACGAGCTGGCAGGTGCCGCAGAACTGGTGAAGGGCAACCTCTCGCGCGTGCCGGTCGCGGTCATCCGTGGGTACCAGTGGGCCCAAGACGACACGGCGACGATCGCGCCGGTGTTGCGCGACCAGTCCCGCGATCTGTTCAGATAGCGCGATGAGCCATCAGATCGAAGTTACCCGCATCATCGCTGCGACTCCGGAGCAGGTGTACGCGCTGGTCAGCGACCTGCCCCGCATGGGGGAGTGGTCGCCGGAGAACACCGGTGGCAAGTGGATCAAAGGGGCCACCGGCGCGGCCGTCGGTGCCAAGTTCCAAGGCACCAACGCACTCGGCAAGAAGAAGTGGAAGACCATCAGCACGGTGACCGCAGCGACGCCGGGCAAGCAGTTCGCGTTCGACGTCACCGCGGCCGGCATGAAGGTGGCGGGCTGGGGCTTCTCGATGACCGCGACCGATGCCGGCACCACCGTCACCCACTTCTGGGACGACCACCGCAACTCGATCATCGCCAAGCTGACCGGGTTGGCGCTGGGGGTGAAGGATCGCGCCAGCCACAACCGGGCGAACATGGAGACCACACTCGAAGGCCTCGCGGCAGCCGTGTGACAGGCGGCAGTGCCGCCGACGATGGCTACGCGCGCAGCGGGTGCTCGCGAAAGAACTCCCAGATCAGTTCCGTCGCGTCGATGCTGGTGGTCGTCGGGCCGACGAAGTCGGCGATGCCGGCGTCGAACTCGCTGCCCGGCCAGGTGTGGCCGCCACCCGTGATGACGTACAGCTCGGTGGCGCCGGCTTCGCAGCTGACGAGCCGCTCGACGTCGTCGGCCACCGAAGTCGCCAGCAGTTCTCCGTCGCAACCGTTGAGTGCCGCCCACACCTCGACTCGGTCGACGACGGGCATGGCATCGTCGGCATCGGCGAGGCCTGCGTCGGCGAGTGTGCCGGTGCCGTCGGGAGTGGGGAGATCGCCCACCTTCGGGCCGTAGCCACCCTCGAACGAGAGATATTGGTCGCCGGTGCCGTGGAACGCCAACAGCGGCACCGCCCGACCCGGCTCGCAGCCCTGTGGCGCCTGCACCCCGGCGACCGGCGCCACCGCCGCGATGCGGCTGCCGAGCACGCAGGCGAGGGTGGATGCCATCATTGCCCCATTCGACATGCCGGTGACATAGATGCGGTTGGTGTCGATGCACAGCTCGTCCTGCAGCGTCGCGATGAGCGCACCGAACCACACCACGTCATCGCCGTCGAGCGCGGTGTCCCACAGCGACACCGGTCTGGTGATGTCGGGTGCGACGGCGATGAAGCGGTGCCGATCGGCCGCGGCGGGCAGGGCGGCCTGTGTCATCAGCAGCGGGGCCGACTGCAACCATCCGTGCAGGCCGAGCACGAGGGGCAGCGGAGTGACACCGTCGTACGACGGCGGCAAGTGGCGGATGTAGGTGCCCGCCAACTGCACCGACAGGTTCAACGTCGCCTCGCCCGGCGCCACCGGTGGTGCCTCGCACCCAGCGGAGGGAGCTGCGGCGATCAGTGCGCCCGGCGTGATGAAGTCACGCACCGCTTCGACACCCTGCGCCGGGAAGTTGATGTTCAGCCCTTCGATGCCTTGCTGCAGGAAGGCGAGGTACGCGTCGTAGTTCTCCAGTTCGCGATCGTTGGGCCACACCCAGATCGGAAGGCCGTCGGCTTTGGTACGGGCGATGAGCTCCGGGGTGAGCACCTGCAGGCCGCTGTACTCCGGCGGCAGCTGCAGGATCCGCATGCCGTCGGGCACCGCCGTGCCGTCGAGCACGTAGGCGGTGAGCACGCCGAGGCCGGGGGAGACCTCGATCTCAGGAGCAATCGACCGGAAGTAGCTGACGACCTCGTCATCGAACGAGGCGACGACGGTGGCACTGGCGCGACCGAGCTCGGTGAGCTCGGCGAGGAGCACGTCGGCGGCCGCCTTCGCTGGATCGCCGCTGCCCTTGATCTCCACGTTGAGCGGGATGTCGGGGTACCGCTCGACAAGTTCACGGAAGGTCGGGATCTTGAAGTCGTCGGCGGTGTAGCCCGCCGGCGCCGGCACGTCGCCCGTGCGGATGCCGCGGTAGAGGTACTCGTCGGCCGGTCGGTCGGCGCAGGCGCCGCAGTCCTTCGTGAACCAGTAGGCATCGTCGAACAGAGCGAGTTCGGCGTAGGTGAAGTCGGCAACTGCACCCACCCCGTTCGTCGCACGATCGAGGGTGTCGTCGTGATGCACGATCAGCACGCCGTCCTTGGTGAGCTGCACGTTCATGTCGAGCATGTCGACACCGGCCTTCACGCTCTCACCGAACCCGTACATCGTGCTGGCGGGGAACTCGTCCTCGCCCGCGGTGTGGGCCAGCACGATCGGGCGGCCGATGGCGAGCAGCTCGTCGATGGTGGCCGCGTACTGCTGCGCCGGCTCGGTGGTCGTGGTCGTGGTCGCTGCTGCAGTGCTGGTGGGCGCATCTGTCGCCGGCGCCGCGAGGGAGGTCTCCGCCGCCGCCTCGGTGGTGCCGCTGCCGCCGGCATCGCTGCCGTCGTCGGAGGTGCTGTCGTCGGAGGTGCAGGCTGCGATGAGCAACAGGGAGCAGGCGAAGGCGGCGGCGCGTCTCATCCCTGGAGCTTCGCGTACTCCACGGCAATCGCAGCGGCCGTGGCGGCATTGTTGCGGACGAGGGCGAGGTTGGCCACCAAGCTGCGACCCGCTGTGCGTTCGACGATGCGCTTGAGCAGGAACGGGGTGACATCTTGCCCGCTGACGTGCTGCACATCGAGCTCGATGAGCGCCTCTTCGATGAAGGCGCTGATCTCGGATGCCGGGATCTCGTCGGCCGCGGGAATCGGGTTGGCGATGCTGATGCCGGTGGTGAGGCCGAGCACGTTCCAGGTGGCGTGCAGCATGCTGGCCAACGCGGCCGCGCCGTCGAGGCGGTGCGGCGCCGCCAGCCCGCTCTCGCGGCTGTAGAAGGAGGGGAAGTGGTCGCTGCCGTTGACCACGACCGGCACCCCCAGCGTCTCGAGCCGCTCGAGCGTGAGTCGGATGTCGAGGATGCTCTTGATGCCGGCGGAGACCACCGCCACAGGGGTGACGGCCATCTCGGTGAGGTCGGCGGAGACGTCGAAGGTGGTGGCCGCGCCGCGGTGCACGCCGCCGATGCCCCCGGTGGCGAACACTCGGATGCCGGCGAGCGCGGCGATGCGCATGGTGGCCGCCACGGTGGTGGCGCCAGTGGCCTGCGTGGCGATCAGCCATGGCAGATCGCGGGTGGTGGCCTTGTGCACGCCGTGCTCGGTGCCCAGGCGTTCCAGTTGGTCGGCGTCGAGGCCGACGCAGCACACGCCGTCGAGCACTGCGATGGTGGCCGGTGTCGCGCCGTTGGCGCGCACGATGCCTTCCACCTCGGTTGCCATCTGCACGTTCTGCGGGTAGGGCATGCCATGGCTGATGATGGTGCTCTCCAGCGCGACCACGGGATGGCCGGCAGCGAGGGCTTCCGCGACCGCGGGCAGGATGGAAAGGCTGTGCGCTGCGTTCATCGGGCTCCCCAACTGAAGGTCTGCTTGAACAACTTGAGGCACACGAATGCCTCGGCCTCCAGGATGTCGTCGCGGCCGCGCAAAGCGGACAGCAACGACATCAGATGTGTGTCGTCGTCGGCGACCACCTCGAACATCAGGTCGTAGCGGCCGGCGGTGGCGACGAGGTACTCGACTTCCTCCATCTTCGACAGCGAGGCAGCGGTGGCCTCCGCATCGCCGCCGACGCGGGCGCCGATCATCGCGACTCGGCGCATGCCCAACGAGAGGGGGTCGGTGACGGCGACGATCTGCATCACACCGGTGTCGGTGAGGCGCTGGACTCGCTGGCGGATGGCGCCTTCGGTGAGGCCCACCTCGGCGGCCACTTTCGTGAACGGCATGCGACCGTCGGCCTGCAGCAACTCGATGATGGTGCGGTCCTTGTCGTCGAGCGCCGCCGGCCCGGTAGTGGCGCTCATCGCACTGTCACAGCCTGGCCCTGGCGGCCGGCGAACTCGCGGCTGGCGTCGGTGAGCGCTCGGCGCAGCGTTGATTCGATGAACGCGAACTCCTCCTCGCCGGCGATGAGCGGCGGCGACAGCGTGATCACCGGCTCGCCGCGATCGTCGGCGCGGCAGATGAGGCCGGCGTCGTAGAGGCGCGGCGACAGGTAGCCGCGTAGCAGCCACTCCGCCTGTTCGGCCGTGAACACGCCGCGGGTGGCCTTGTCGGGAACCAACTCGATGGCCAGGAAGTAGCCGTCGCCGCGCACGTCGCCCACTAGAGGGATGTCGAGGAGGCCTTCGATGAGCTGCTTGAAGCGACCTTCATTGGCGAGGACGTGGCCACAGATGTCTTCACGCTCGAAGATGTCGAGGTTGGCGTTGGCGACGGCGCACGACACGGGGTGGGCGCCGAAGGTCTGCCCTTGCAGGAAGGTGGTGGTGTCGTTGAGGAACGGCTCGGCGATGCGATCGCTGATCATCACGCCTCCCAGCGGCGCGTAACCGGACGTGACGCCCTTGGCGAAGGTGATCATGTCGGGCTGGTACTGGTAGCGCTGGCTGCCGAACATGTGGCCGAAGCGACCGAAGGCGGAGATGACCTCGTCGCTGACCAGCAAGATGTCGTACTCGTCACAGATCTCGCGCACTCGCGCCCAGTACCCGTCGGGTGGGGTGAAGGCGCCGCCCGTGTTCTGCACCGGCTCCATGAAGACGGCGGCGATGCTGTCGGGGCCCTCCATCTCGATGCGCAACGCCAGGTCGTCGGCGCAGCGCAGGCTGCACGTGCTGTCGTCGGTGAGGGCGTCACGGCAGTCGTTGCACCGGTACCGGTACGGGGTCTGCACCTTGATGGCGCCGGGCATCAGTGGCTCGAACGGGGTCTTGATCGAGGGCACGCCGGTGAGGCTGAGGGCGCCCATCGTGGTGCCGTGGTAGGCGAGGTAGCGCGAGATGACCTTCGTGCGGCCGTGCTGCCCGCGCAGCTTCCAGTACTGGCGGGCCAGCTTGATCGCCGTCTCCACCGCGTCGCCGCCGCTGGGGGTGAAGAACACGCGGTTGAGATCGCCGGGGGCGTGGTCGGCCAGTCGCTTGGCGAGCGTGATGGCCGGCTCGTGCGCGAACGACCAGACGGGGAAGTAGGCCAGCGTCTCGGACTGGTGCCTGGCGGCTTCCGCGATCTCCTTGCGGCCATGGCCGACCTGCACGGTGAACAGCCCGGAGAGGCCGTCGAGGTAGCGCTTGCCCTGCTGGTCGTAGACGTAGCAGCCTTCGCCGCGGGCGATCACCGGCACGGTGCTGCCGGTGAACGCGCCGAGGCGGGTGAAGTGCATCCACAGATGGCGCTGCGCGTCGTCGGAGAGCGAGGAGTGATGACGCGCAGCGTCATCGGAGGTGATGTTCATGTAGAACTCCGATTGTCGTAGTGGATGACTACGACAATCGTAGCCTTACAGCCCGCAGTAGGCGTCGAGGTTGCCGCCGGCCGTGGAGATCTCTTCGCCGGTCATCGCTGCTTGGACCTCTGGGATCTCGAACGCGGCGTTGACATCCCAGCCGTTGGCTTCCAGTTCCGCGATCAGGATGCCATAGAGGTTGCCCACGGTCTCGACGTCGTCGGTCAGTTCCGCCGGTGTGGCGGCCTGCAGCCGGCTGAACATGTCGGCGAACTCGACGTTGAAGAACGCCTCCACCTCCGCGGGCGTGGCCGAGAACGGGTCGAAATCGGAGGCGTTCAGTTCGTCGCTGACGGCACAGAACTCGCTGCCGATGCCAGGGGCGTTGGGGTCGGCCGTGTCGACGGGGAACGTGTCGAGAGGGAACGTGTCGTCGCTGGCCGTATCGCCGGGTGCGGTGTCGCTGGGCGCGGTTTCGGCGACCGTGGGGTCGGCGGCCGTGACCGACTCGACCGTGGAGGGGTCGACGCTGTTGGAGGTGCTGGACGTGTCGTCGCCGCACGCTGCCAACCCGAGCAGGGCAGTGATGGCCAAGATGGTGACGCGGCTCACGCTGTCGTCGTCTCCGAGGCGATGCCGCACACGCTGGTGGAGTACGCCTCGAGGCGATCGCTGGCGGCCTGCATGTCGGCGCCGGCGAGCTGATCCTGCAGTTCGGCGAAGTCGGGTGCGACGGCCAGCGCGGTGAAATCCCAGTCGTACTTGCTGAAGATCGCGACCACGTTGTCGATGGCGGCGCTCATCGTGATGACATCGGCCTTGATCTCGGCGGGCGCGCCGTTCTTCATGTCGCTGATCATGGTCTGCATGGTGACGAACGCATCCTCCACCTTGGCCGGGTCGGGCGTGTCGGAGAACACGACGTCGAGCTCGTCGGACTTCGCCTTGTACGCCGCGATCCTGGCGCAGTAATCGCCGCTCGAGCCGCCGCTCGACTTGTCGTCGTCGCCACAGCCGGTGAACGCAACCGTGGCGAGCAGCGCGCCGACGATCAGGGTGCTGGAACGCTTCATCTGAATCTCCAATGTGTCAGGGGGTGCATGTAGCGTAGTTGCCCGACCCGGCGCTGTCCGAGGACCGTCGTGTGACAGGTGTTGGCCTAGCCTTCGGCCATGCTGCTCGCGCACGAACTGATCGGTCATGCTCACGACCCCGCCATCGTCCTCATCCATGGCATCACCGACAGCAGGCACGCGTGGCACCCCTTGCTGCACTCGCTGGCCGCGCATCATCTCGTGCTGGCTGTCGATCTGCGCGGCCATGGCGAAAGCGACTCCGATCTCGGCTACGACCCCATCAGCTACGCCACCGACGTGGTGGAGACCGCATCTGCCCTCGGCGTGAACGATGCACTGGTGGTCGGGCACTCGTTGGGAGGCGTGGTGGCCAGCGCCTTCGCTGCGATCGCTCCGTGTCGCGCGGTCATCAACATCGACCAATCGTTGCGCCTGTCGGCGTTCAAGGCCGCACTCGAGCAGCTGGAGCCGATGTTGAAGGGTGACGACGAGTCGTTCCAGCAAGCGCTGGAGCTGATGTTCACCGCAATGGACGGCCCGTTGTCGGCCAGCGAGCAGGCGCGCTTGCGCGAGCACCGTCGTGCCGACCAAGCAGTGGTGCTCGCCACCTGGGCCGCGGTGTTCGAGTCCACCGAGGCCGAGCTCGATGCCACCGTCGAAGCGTTGGCGGGCGGCATCACCGTGCCGTACCTGGCCCTGCACGGCATCGATCCCGGCCCCGACTACGGCCCGTGGCTGCAGCACCTGGTGCCCACCGCGACCGTGGAGGTGTGGCCCGACATGGGTCACTACCTGCACCTCGTCGACCCCGCCCGCTTCCTTGCGCGGCTCGCGGAGTTCGAGGCGCAGGTCGGCGCATGAGCACCGGCGGCGCGTCGCTGCCGGATCTGCTCGTCTCCGTCGATGGGGCCATCGGCACCATCACGCTCAACCGACCGGGCAAGCGCAATGCCGTCACCTACGACATGTGGCTGGCGCTGGGTGCCGCGTGTCATCGGCTTGCTGCCGATGCTGCGGTGCGAGTGGTGGTGCTGCGCGGTGCAGGCGACCACTTCTGCGCCGGCGCCGACATCACCGAGCTGCTGGCGGATCGGGCGACGGGCTCGCCGTCGTTCATGGACGCCAACATGGCCGCCGAGCATGCGTTGGCGATGCTGCCCAAGCCCACCATCGCGGTGGTGCAGGGCGACTGCATCGGAGGGGGCTGCGCAGTAGCGATCGACTGCGACTTCCGGTTGGCGGTCGCCGGCGCGCGCTTCGGCATCACGCCCGCCAAGCTGGGCATCGTCTACCCGCCCGCGTCGCTCGAACGGTCGGTGCGGCTGCTCGGTCCGGCCGCCAAGCGACTGCTGTTCACCGGCGACCTGATCGACGCGCCCGAAGCGCATCGAATCGGCCTCGTCGACGAACTGCTGGCTGCCGATGCGATCGAGGCACGGCTCGTCGATCTGTGCACCTCCCTGGCGCAACGCTCGCTGCTCACGCAGGCCGCGACGAAGGAGATGATCGCGGCGGTCACCGAGCATGGGGTGGTCTCGGCCGACCTGGCCGAGACGTGGGCTCGCGAGGTCGCGATGTCGGGTGAGATGACCGAAGGTGTGGCGGCGTTCCAGGAACGCCGAGCCCCTCGCTTCCCGTGGAAGGGTCGTCGGTAGCACCGGTACCCCGCCGTGCTCGGCTTCCGGGCGTACTTCGTCTCGGTGGCCGAGACGAGTCACGCCCAGACGGTTGAATTGGAAGGATCACGCCCAGAAACCCGGGTGCGCAGCGCGAGTTGCTAGATCGAGTGCGTGCCGCGCTGGCCGGCTTCGTGCTGCGTCTCGATCAGCAGCACGCGTGCACCGGCACCGAGTGCCGAGCGATAGCGATGCGGCAGGTGCGACGGGTAGGAGAGGAAGTCGCCGGTGGCCAGCGTGGAGCACTGCCCATCCACTTCCACGTCGATCGGCCCGGCCAGCACGTACAGCGCCTCGAAGCCCGGGTGCTGCCACGGCTCCAGGAAATCGACGGCCAGGCCCACCAACTCGATGACGTGGAAGGGCGTGTCGCCCGGTAGCAGCAACCGGCGCAACGACTCGCCGTCGGTGGCGATGGTCGCCACGTCGTTGCCGGTGGCGCGAGCGAGTGCCGGTGCTGCCGCATTGGCCAGCCCGCCGAAGAGCGCCTGCGGCGTGGTGCCCAGCGCACTGGCGATGCGGTAGAGCGAGGCCATCGACGGCTGGGCGCGGCCGTTCTCCACCTGCGACAGGAAGGGCTGTGAGAGCCCGGCCCGTTCCGCGAGCTCCACCAACGTGAAGGGCTGCCCGAGCCGGCGCTCCTTGATGGCCCGGCCCATGACCTCCCAGCGATGGGCTTCGGGAGCGGTGGTCATGCGGCGCGACGTGCTGCTTCAGGACACAAGGGGCATCACTTCGTTGACGAAGCGATCCATCTGCTCGACGGCCTTGCTGTACGGGTCGCCCACCAGGTGCGGGAACAGCGTGAGGTACTCGACCCCCAGCAGGTCCTTCAGCTCCTGCACCTGCGCGGCCACCTCTTCGACCGAGCCGACGAGAATGGTGCGCTGCCGCATCGACTCCTCCAGCGACGGGATGAGGCCCGGCTGCACCGGCTTGCCGTCGTCGCCCATGTACCCACGGCTCCAGCCGTACGGGCCGAGGAACTTCCAGAACTCGTCGTGGCCGTTGCGGGCGGTGCGCAAGGCTTCCTCGTGAGTGTCCTCGATGCGCACGCTGACCACGAGCATCCGCTTCGCGCCGGGGGTGAGGGCGCTGTGCTGGTACTGCTCGTGCAGCTCGCCGTATCGGTCCCACATGCGCTTGATGAACGTGGGGTGCTGGTTCCAGAACACTGCGCCGTGGTCGACGGTGGGCACGTACTCCACGGTGGGCGGGCTGGTGACGGCCTGCCAGATCTCGTAGGGGTAGATGGGGCGCGGCACCAGCGTGAGCTGCTGCACGGTCTCGCCGCGATCGGGGATGCCGGGCTGCGGCAGCTGGAAGTACTTGCCGCTGAACGAGAAGCGTTCGTTGGCGAGCGCGGTGCGGATGATCTCCATCGACTCCTCGAAGTACTCGCGGTTCTTCTTGTCGTCGGCCGCCTGGTCGGGGTTGTCGTGGGAACCGATCGAGATGTGCTGGTCGTTGAGATGCAGGATCTCGCGAGGCACGGTGCCGCGACCGACGCCCAAGATGCCGCGGCCACCGCTGAGGTTGTGCATGGTGGCGAAGTCCTCGGCCAGGCGCAACGGGTTCCACTGCGGCACCACGTTGAACATCGCGCCGAGGCGAATGCGCTCGGTGCGTGCCGCGATCCATGCCGACACCAGGATGCCGTTGGGGATGACCTCGTACCCTTCGTACTGGAAGTGGTGCTCGGTGGTCCAGAAGCTGTCGTAGCCCAGCTTGTCGGCGGCGACTGCTGCGTCGATGTACTGCAACGTCGCGTTCCAGCAGGCGGTGTTGTCGTAGTAGCGGTCCATCGGGTTCGGGGCACCGGCGCCGGCGTCGGTCATCTCGACACCACCGAAGAAGAAGGCTCCCAGTTTCATCTGCACACTCGTTTCTGCACGGCTTGGTCCGCTGACCGTATCAGAACTATTGATGACGTCAATACACCGTGCGTGAACGCTGTGTAAACGCGCCGACGGCGGCGAGCACCGGCACGATCAGGATGGCCCAGCGGAGACCGACAGAGTCGGCCAGGGCACCGAGTGCCAGCGGACCGAGGGTGACCGCGACGCCCGAGGCGAGCGCGCAGTACGCACCCAGCGCGACCGCATCGAGCGCGTGGCCGGACCGCTGGTAGAAGCGGTTGACGGTGAGCGGGTACAGCGGCGCACCGCCGAAGCCGACGATCACCAGCCCGACGGTCTTGCCGGCCAGGTTGGGTGCAAAGCACATCACGGCGGCACCGGCGCCGATGACGACGAAGCTGTACGAGATGGTGGCCTCACCCCACCAGCGCAGCAACACGGGCAGCGCGAGGCGCGTGGCGAACATCATCACGCCGAAGACGCTGGCGAGGATGGGCGCCAGGCCGGCGCCGGCGTGCCCGACCTCGCGGAGGTAGGTGACGGCCCAGATGCCGACCGTGAACTCGGCCAGCACCGCGTTGACGATGTGCGCCCACGGCACCAGCACGTCGCGGTCGAAGAAGTGGCGCAGTGAGAACGCGCCGTGACGCTCACCGTCGGGCAAGGCGACCGGGTGTGCCACCACGACCAGCGCCAACGTGAAGACCCCCGTGAGGATGAGGTACGGCGGTCGCCACGACCAGCCGGCGCTCAGCGCGCCACCGATGACGAGGCTGAAGGCGACGCCTGCGATGCCTGGGGCGCCGTTGACGGCAGCGAACGCGGCGGCGCGATGCTCGCCATGGTGATCGCTGATGAGGCCGGGCATCACCATCACCAGCAGCGCGCCGCCGGCACCCGAGAACGCGGTGCCGAGCAGTGTGATCGGCCAGCTGGGCCCGATGCAGAACAGCACCACGCCTCCGGCCAGGCACGCCGCGGAGATGGTGAGCACCTGCCGGCGCCCGACGCGATCGACCAGCTTCACGCCGAAGACACCCGCGAACAGCAGGCCGATGCCGAACGTGCTGCCGTGCAACGCGGCGACCACGCCGCTGATGCCGAACTCGTCGCGCAGTTCGCTCAGCACCACACCCACGCTGAGCCCGGCGACGAGGAGGCAGTAGCCGAGTGCCGATGAGTAGGTGAGACGATCCCAGCGGAAGGTGGTGGGAGCCTCTACCTGCGTGGTCACCTGATCAGTTGTACCAACTCGCTGCCGTTTGCGACGTGTTCTTTCTCTGAAAGGATCGCAACGGTGCCGGACATGTGCCACTCATGAGCCGTCGGCGATCAGTGCCTCTCGCTGTCGCAGCAGACCGTCGCGCTCGGTTCGAGGCCGTCTTCGTGCAGGTGTACGAACCGTTGCAGGCGTACGCCCACCGACGAACCGATGCGGCGACGGCCGATGATGTGGTGGCCGAAACCCTGCTGGTGCTGTGGCGCCGGTTGGAGGAGGCCCCCGTCGATCAGATCGTGCCCTGGGCGTACGGCGTGGCGCGCCGCTGCTTGGCCAACCAGCGACGCGGCGGTCAGCGCCGCCTCGCACTCGTCGATCGCCTCGCAGGTGAGCGGTCGCTGCCGCTCGTCGACGGGGCGTCGAACGACGAGCGAACTGGTGACGACGCGTTGCTGGCAGCGCTTGCCGGGCTCTCCGCCGATGATCGTGAGGTCATCCAGCTGTGGGCGTGGGAGCAGTTGCAGCCGCGAGAGATCGGCGCGGCGCTGGGCATCACCGCCAATGCTGCGTCGATCCGCGTGCACCGCGCGAAGCAGCGGTTGGCCGCGGCGATGGAGCGAAAGACGGCGCACCGTGACGGACACACAGACGTTGGACACACCCAGGAGGCGCCGTGAACGACGAAGAACTGCAGCACCGGCTCCGCCGTCTCGACCCATCCGCGGGAGTGTCCGTTCACCCCGCCGGCGGCCCACGTGCCGCACTACTGATGGAGCAGATCATGAACACCGCAACGGCAACCCCAACGGCAACGGCAACGGCAACGGCAACCCGAGCAACCACCCCGCCGTCCTCACCTCGCCGTTGGCCGCGGTTCGCGCTCATCGGCACTGCTGCCGCAGCACTCATCGGCGGCGCGGCCGTCGGGCTCGGCGCGTTCGGCGGCGGCAGCAGTGCCACCACCAGCGTCCACTACCAGCTGGGCGAGCAGGCCGACCCGCTCACCACGATGTGCCTTGCAGTCACCGACTACCAGCCGCCGGCCGGCATGGCTGCGTTCGAGGGCACTGTCACCGCTGTCGGTCAGGGCTCGGTCACGCTCGAAGTCAGCAGGTGGTTCGTCGGTGGCGAGGCGGACCAGGTCGTGCTCGACGTCACCGACGTGGCCAGCCCTGCCCTCGACGGCATCGCGTTCGTTCCCGGTACGGAGTACCTCGTCGCGGTCGCCGACGGTCAGGTGCAGACCTGTGGCGTCAGCGCGGTCGCCGAACCGGTGCTGCAGCAGCTGTACGAGCAGTGGTTCGCCGGCTGATCGCCGCCGAATCCGATGATCGGTGGGCGGTGGGGGAGCGCGAACGCCGCCGCCGACTTGCGGCCATCGACTTGTAGCGTGGCTCGATGCTCCTCGGCATCGATACGGGCGGCACCTACACCGACGCCGTTGTCTACGACGAGGTGGCCGGTGTGGTGCTCGCCAAGGCCAAATCGCCTACCACGCATCACGATCTCGCCATCGGCATCTGCGCCGCCATCGACGCGGTGCTGCGCGCAGCCGCAGTGCAACCGCAGCGAATCGAGCTCGTCTCGCTCTCCACCACCTTGGCCACGAACGCGCTCGTGGAGGGCAAGGGTCGCTCGGTGTGCGCGGTCATCATCGGTTTCGACGGTGATGTGCTCGAGCGTGCCGGGCTCGGCGAGGCGTTGGGCAACGATCCGGTGATCATCCTCCCCGGTGGGCACGACCCTCATGGCAGCGCGATCGCGCCGTTCGATGGCGACCGGCTCGCCGGCGAGATCGAGGCGGTCGCCCAGCGAGTCGAGGCCTTCGCCGTCACCGCTCAGTTCAGCGTTCGAAATCCGGAGCACGAGCTCGCCGCGGCCGAGGTCATCCGCACCCTCACCGGTAAGCCGGTGACGCTGAGCCACCATCTGTCGGCACGGCTCAACGGGCCGAAGCGGGCCGTGACCGCCGTGCTGAACGCTCGTCTCATCTCCATCATCGACGGGCTGGTTCGTACCACCGAGTCCGCGCTCGTCGATCGGGGCGTGCGGGCGCCGTTGATGGTGGTGCGCGGTGACGGCTCGCTGGTGTCGGCGGCGTTCGTGCGCGAACGGCCGATCGAGACCATCCTGTCCGGCCCGGCCGCCAGCCTGGTCGGCGCCGCGCACCTCACCGGCCTCACCGATGCAGTCATCGCCGACATCGGAGGCACCACCACCGACATCGCTGTCCTGCGCGATGGAGTACCCATCGTCAGCGCAGATGGTGCGACGGTGGGTGGGCACCAGACGATGGTGTCGGCGGTCGCGATGCACACGCACGGTCTGGGTGGCGACAGCCACGTGCGCCACGACGAGCGCGCTGCCGGTGCAGTGCTGCTGGTCGGGCCGCGCCGGGTCGTGCCGATCTGCCAACTCGCGATGCAGGAGCCGGCGCTGGTGCACGCCATGCTCGACCAGCAGCTGACGGGCCAGATGCCCGGCGATCTCGACGGCATGTTGTTGATCGCGGAGCACTACGAGCAGCAACTGGCCGCCCTCGCAGGCGTCGAGCACGCCGTGCTCGCGGCCATGGGTGGGCGGGTGGCAGTCGCGGCCACCGCGCTGTCGACGATGCAGCAACGTCGTGTCATGGAACGGCTGGTGCAGCGCGGGGCGTTGCAGCTCGCGGCGTTCACGCCCACCGACGCCGCACACGTGCTGGGCCTGCAAGCCAACTACGACGCCGTCGCGGCGACGAAGGCCGCAGAGCTGTTCGCTCGCAAGCGAGATCGCCTGGGCAAGGCGTTGGCGGCCAACGGCACCGAGGTTGCACAGCTCGCCATCGACACGCTCGTGCGACGCAGCGCAGAGGCAGTGCTGGCGGCCGCGTTCGTGCACGATGGGCTGCCGGCCGACATCGTGCGCCAACCCGTGGTGCAGGCCGCGCTCGACCGGCGCTACAGCGTGCTCACCGTGTCGTTCGGACTGCACGCACCGCTCGTCGGCCTCGGGGCATCCGCCGCCGCCTACTACCCGATGGTCGCAGCCCTGCTCGGCGTCGAACCGCTGGTGCCGGCGCACGCCGATGTCGCCAACGCCGTCGGTGCCGTCGTCGGTCGGGTGCGGCTGGCGCACGAGTGCGTGATCAGTGCGCCGCAGCAGGGGCAGTACCTCGTGCACGTCGCCGGCGAGGTGCCGGCGATGTTCACCGATCTCGCTGCTGCCACGTCGTTCGCCCGCCAGCACCTTCTGGCCGCGATCACCGGCGACATGGTCGCCGCCGGTGCCCCCGTGTTCGAGACGAACGAGCACTGGCACGAGCAGACCGTCGACCTCGGCGGTCTGCAGCTGTTCGTCGAAGGCGTGTTGACCTTGAGCGCCAGTGGTCGCCCCGAACTGGCCCGCTGATCGCGCCAGCCCCAGTCTCGAGGCCTTCATGCCCGGAGGCTGCGAGCCGGCCCCGAAGGGGTGTCAGTCGGTGTAGCGGCGGACGGTGGGCTTCTTGCCCTTGATCGTCGTCTGCTTGAGTGCGGCGATCACCTTGTCGACGCTGCGGTCGGGCACGCCGACGATGGCGAACTTCTCGGTGATCTTGATCGGCCCGATCTCGCGGCCGACGAGGTCGGTCTCGTTGGCGATGGCGCCGACGAGGTCTCCGGGTCGGATGCCGGCGTTGCGGCCCAGCGAGATGTGCACGAAGCCGGTGGCGCCGCCCTTGTCGCTGGCATGGCCGCGCTCGCCGCCGCGTTGCGGCTTGCCGCCGGCACGAACCGGGCCGCCGCCATCGGGGCGGCGCTCCATGCGGTGGCTGATGTCGGGGATGTCCTGCTCGTCGACGATGTTGCCGGCCATCTCGTGGTACAGGCGAATGGCGGCGAGCGCGATGCGCTGCGGGTTGGCCTCGCCGGAGAGCGCGTTGAGCACCGGGTAGAAGTCGTCGAGGTCGTCGGCGGCCATCGACTCGCGAATGGCAGCGACGGTCTGCTCGAGCTGAGCGGCGCGCAGGTCGGCGACCGACGGCACCTTCACGATGGTGATGGCCTGCTTGGTGAGCCGCTCGATGTTCTGCAGCAGGCGCTGCTCGCGCGGCTCGGCCAGCGTGATGGCAACACCCTCGCGACCTGCCCGGCCGACGCGACCGATGCGGTGCACGTAGCTCTCCGGTGCGGATGGCACGTCGTAGTTGACCACGTGGGTGAGCGTGTCGACATCGAGGCCACGCGCCGCGACGTCGGTGGCCACCAGCAGTTCGGCGGTGCCGTCGCGCAACCGGCTCATCACGCGATCGCGCTGCGCTTGGTCCATGCCGCCGTGCAACGCCTCGGCGCGGTAGCCGCGGGCGTTCATCGTCTCGGTGAGCTGGTCGACCTCGTGGCGAGTGCGGCAGAACACCAGTGCTCCGCCGGGCGACTCGATGTCGAGGATGCGGCCCAGTGCGGCCGGCTTGTGGTTGCGCTGCACGACGTAGGCGCTCTGGCGTACCTTGCCGGCGCTGGCCTTGGTGTCGCCACGCACGACGTTGATGCGCACGGGGTCGGTCTGGTAGCGCTTGGCGATGGAGTTGATGCGCGGCGGCATCGTGGCCGAGAACAGCACGGTCTGATGTGCGTGGGGGATGCCCTCGAGGATGCTCTCGATGTCGTCGGCGAAGCCCATGTCGAGCATCTCGTCGGCCTCGTCGAGCACCACCATCTTGATGCCGTCGAGGTTCAGTGAACCGCGACCGATGTGGTCGATGATGCGGCCGGGTGTGCCGACCACGATGTGCACGCCGCGATCGAGCGCCTGCAGTTGCCGGAAGATCGGCTGGCCGCCGTACACCGGCACGCACTTCGCGCCGAGGTCCTTGCCGTAACGGAAGAACGCTTCGCTGACCTGCATGGCCAGTTCGCGTGTTGGGACGAGCACCAGGGCGACCGCCTTGTTGGCGGCGCGCCCATCGATGAGCTGCAGCGCGGGCAGCGCAAACGCGGCGGTCTTGCCGGTGCCGGTGGCGGCTTGCCCGAGCAGGTCTTTGCCGGCCATCAGGTAGGGGATGGTCTCGCGCTGGATGGGCGTGGGCTCTTCGTAGCCCAACTCGTCGAGTGCCTTGAGCAGCTCGGGCCGCAGGCCCAGCGAGGCGAACCCGTTCTCTGCCGCAGGGCTTGCCTCGGCCTGTGTGTCTGCGACGGTCACTTCCGTCTCGGTGTCGTCGCTCTGGACGCTGTCACTGTGTGCTTCCACGGTGTCTCTCATTTCATGAATCACTCAACGATAGAGGCAGCTGGAGCCGTTCGCCTGTGACACCGGGCGAACAAGCGGCCAGCCGGAGGAGGCGTCACGGCGCGGCGAAGCTGCCGGCGACCGCTCGGTGGAGGGCCTGGTCGAGCTCGGAGCACAGGATGTCGGCGTGGTCGCTGCTGAAGACGAGCGGTGGCTTGATCTTGATCACGTTGTCGTGAGGGCCGTCGGTGGAGATGAGCACGCCGCGATCACGGAGGCGATTCGCGACCTCGGCAGCCACGGTGGTGGCAGGGGCCTTCGTGGCCCGGTCGCTGACCAGGTCGATGCCCAGGTACAACCCTGCACCACGCACGTCGCCGATCACGCCGTGGTGCTGGGCCAACTGCTGCAAGCGGGTGAGCAGGTGGTTGCCGATGGTGAGCGCCCGGCTCTGCAGGCCCTCGGCATCGATCACGTCGAGCACAGCCATGCCGGCGGCGCACGAGACGGGGTTGCCGCCGAACGTGTTGAACCACTCCATGCCGTTGGCGAACGCCGACGCCAGCGCCGGTGTGGTGACCACCGCGCCCAGCGGATGACCATTGCCGATCGGCTTGCCCAACGTGACGATGTCGGGCACGACGCCCTGTGACTGGAAGGCCCACATCGAGGTGCCGACGCGACCGAAGCCCACCTGCACCTCGTCGGCGATGCACACCGCGCCGGCGGCACGAGCGTGGTGGTACGCCGCAGCGAGGTATCCGTCGGGGAACACCACCTGGCCACCGCAGCCGCTGATGCTCTCGGCGATGAACGCCGCCGGGCCTTTGCCGTTGCGCTCGAGCGCGGAGCCGGCGGCGGTGGCAACCGATCGCGCGTAGGCCGCGCCGTCGTTGCCGTGGGCGCCGCGATACGGGTCGGGGAGTTCGGCGAGGTGCACGTGGGGCGACCTGCCGGCGCCCCCCTTGCGGTTGAACTTGTACGCGCTGATCTCGACCAGGTCGTTGGTGTTGCCGTGGTAGCCCCACTCGAGGGCGACGACATCGTGGCGGCCGGTGACAGTGCGGGCGATTCGCAGCGCGAGCTCATTGGCTTCGCTGCCCGAGTTGGTGAAGTACACGACACGAAGCGGTTCCGGAAACGTGGCGGCAAGTCGTTCGGCGTAGTCGAGGATGGTGCGGTGCAGGTAGCGCGTGTTGGTGTTGAGCAGCGCCGCCTGGCGGGCGATGGCCTGCACCACGTGCGGGTGAGCGTGGCCGACGTGCGCGACGTTGTTGACGCAGTCGAGGTAGCCGCGGCCGGTGTGGTCGTAGAGCCAGGCGCCTTCGCCGCGCACGATCGACAGGTGATGCAAGTAGCTGGTGGACAGCGAGGGGCCGAGGTCGGCGGCACGGCGCGGCTCCAGCGCAGCCGGCTGATCGGCGCGGTGATCGGCGAACGTCTCGGGGGCCAAGCGGATGAGGAGGTTCGCGTCGGGCACGATCGACTTCCAGATGGCCATCCGGCTGGGTTCGCCGGCGCCTTCGAAGTTGCCGTCGAACCCCACCTCGGGGTCGGCCATCAGGTCGGTCATGATCTGCACGTGCACGTGCGGCGCCCAGCCGCCGTTCACCGTGTGGTCGCCGATGAAGCCGACCACGTCGCCGGCAGCGACCTGCTGGCCCTGCCGCACGAAAGTGAGGGTGGCGCGCGACAGATGGCCGTAGAGCACCCAGAACGGAGTGCCGTCGCCGGTGAGGTGGCGCAGGACGACGGTGGGGCCGTAGTCGTACGCCATGTCGTTGTCGACAACGGTTTCGACGGTGCCCGGCAGCATCGCATGCACCGTGGTGCCCTCGCCGATGAACAGGTCGATGCCAGTGTGCACGGAGCGCGGTTCGGGAGCGTCGGTGTGGAACTGCTCACCGGCGTAGCACGAACGGTCCTCGTCGTACCGGCCGACGACCACCGCTGCGTCCACGGCGTCCATCTGGGCCCGCATCCAGTCCCACGACTCGACAGGATCGGTGAAGCGCGTCGCCGGCGCGCCGTCGGCGAGGCTGATGACCACGCGACCTGCGCGGCGCAGATCGAGCGGCAGCACGGCTGCCGGCCGGCAATCGGCCGACTGCAGCCAACTCACGATGCGGTCGTGCTGTGGCACCGGCGCGAGCCCGGCGGCCTCGCGGGCGGCGAAGTGCAGGAACTCGGGCCGCAGGCTCATCAGGCGCCGCAACAGGCGGAGGGCGGACGCCTGGGAGACCAAGAGGTACTCGTTGTCGGGGAACTCGCGACTGCGGTGCAGCGAGATCACGAAGCTCATCGCCAGGCGCGTGGCCGCCAGGTCGTACAGCACGCGCAGCTCCTCGGCGGTGAGCGGGAACTCGCTGACGTAGCCGCTGATGATGTCGCGGCCGGCCGCCACGACATCGTCGACGTCGAGCAGGCCGTAGGCAAGGGTGACGGCGAGCTCGTTGACCTGACGAGCGAAGACCATGTCGCCGAAGTCGATCAGGCCGCTGACGTCGAGGTCGCTGACGTTGCGGTCGCTGACGTTGCGGTCGCTGACGTTGGAGCTGGGGGTGCCGGTGGTCGTGTGCTCGTCGACGAGCACGTTGTAGTCGTTGGCGTCGTGGTGCACGACCGCGCCGCGCAACATCGGCAGCAGTGGCACCACGCGTTGGCTGTGCCGGCGGAACGCGGCCTCGATGACGGCACGATCATCCGTGTTGGCGATGCCGGCGGCCCACGGTCGGACGGCCTGCGCGGCATCGAGGTTCCACAGGAAGTCGGGCTTGTGTGCGGCAGGGTGACCGAAGCCGTGCAGCCCCTTCGACACGCGGCCCATGAACCGCCCCAGCTGGTGGCGCAGGTGCGGGGACTGCGGCACGGTTGCATAGGGGGCGCCGCGCACGAACGTGACCGCGCGCAGCAGGTTGCCCTGGTGTTGCACGATGCCGGGCGGCAGCACGCGGGGAAGCGGCAGCGTGGGGTCGACGGCTGCCAGGTGCTGCAACGCAGCGTGCTGCAGTTCCAGCGTGGATCGTTGCTCCGCTTCGTTGGCGATCTTCACCACGTGATCGCCCACCTGCACGTTCTGGTCGCGCTCGCTGTCGAGATCGCGCAGCGGGCCACTGATGCCGAAGTGCTCGCGGGCGAGTCGTGCCACTTCGTCGTCGGTGAGGGTGGGCTTCGGTGAGTCGAACACGGAAGTCTGCATGCGGCGAGCAGCCTAAACGTCGCTGCTGAGTGCGTGGGGGTGGTCCCGGCTGCGCGGTAGGGTCGGCAGCCATGCCCGATCGCGTCGTCATCACTGGGACCGGCCTGTTCACACCGCCGTTCTCCATCTCCAACGAGGAACTGGTGGCGTCGTTGACCGTCGCGGTCGAGGAGTGGAACGCGGAGCGTGCGGCGCAGATCGCCGAGGGGACTGTGGCCGCGCGGCCGGTGCCAGATGCGGAGTTCATCGAGCGCGCCTCGGGCATCAAGAGCCGCTACGTGATGGAGAAGTCGGGCGTGCTCGACCCGCAGCGGCTGCGCCCGCACCTCCCCACTCGCAGCGAGGACGAGCTGGGCCTGCAGGCCGAGATGGCCCTCCCCGCGATCCACGAAGCGCTGGCCCAGGCCGGCCGCCGTGCCGACGAAGTGGACTGCGTGATCGTCGGTTGCTCGAACCTGCAGCGTGCGTACCCTGCCGTGGCGATCGAGATCCAGCATGCGCTCGGCGCCGGTGGCTGGGCGTACGACATGAACGTGGCCTGCTCGTCGGCAACCTTCTCGATGCAGGCCGGTGTCGATGCGCTGCTCAACGGTTCGGCCGACTGCGTGGTGGTGGTGCACCCGGAGATCACGTCGGGCCACAACAACTTCGCCGCTCGCGATCACCACTTCATCTTCGGCGACGCCTGCACCGCAGTGGTGCTGGAACGAGCCGAGGATGCGATTGCCGGCGAGCAGTGGGAGGTGCTGCGCGGCCGTCTGCTGACGAAGTTCTCCAACAGCATCCGCAACGACTTCGGCTTCCTCAACCCCAGCGAGGACACTGAGCGCGATCCTGCTGAGCTCGTCTTCCGCCAGCGGGGCCAACAGGTGTTCAAGGAGGTCTGCCCGATGGTGGTGGGCCACATCAACGAACAGCTGCAGGCGCTCTCACTGGAAGCTTCGCAAGTGCGCCGCTTCTGGTTGCACCAGGCCAACTTGAAGATGAACCAGCTGATCGCGAAGGGTGTGCTCGGCCGAGTGCCCGACGAGGACGAAGCCCCGGTCATCCTCGACCGCTACGCCAACACGTCGTCGGCCGGGTCGGTGATCGCGTTCCACCTCTGCCGTGACGGCATGGTGGCCGGCGACATCGGCGTGATCTGCAGCTTCGGTGCCGGGTACAGCATCGGCAGCCAGGTGATCCGCCGGCTCTGACCGAGCGACTGCTCCTGCATCACACCTTGATGCGGGCGTTGGTGGGGTCGTACAGCGGGCGCAACGACACCGTGGCCGGGTGCTCGGCGCCGTTGACCTCCACCGTCCACGAACCGTCGGCGAGCCATGCGGGAGTGATGGTTGCGCCGTTGCCCTCCACCATCGCGAGACCGCAGGCGCCCCCGAGCGTGTGGCCGTAGGAGGCGGCGCGGATGTAGCCGACGGCAGTGCCGTCGCGGCGCAACACCTCCGCGTGGTACATCAGCGGCTCTGGGTCGTCGAGCAGCACCGAGACCAGCCGGCGCTGCAGTGCGCCGGCTTCGCGACGGGCCAGCACCGCCTCGCGACCCACGAAGCCGCCCGGCTTGTCGAAGGCGAGCGCGAACCCGAAGCCGGCTTCCAGCGGCCCATCGGTGTTGTCGATGTCGTGCCCGTAGTCGCGGTAGCCCTTCTCCATCCGCAGGCTGGCCAGGGCTTTCAGGCCCGCATGCCGCAGCCCGAATTCGGCCCCTGCCGCGACGATGCGATCGTGCAGGTGGATGGCCTGCTCGGTGGGCACGTACAGCTCGTAGCCGAGCTCGCCGAGGTAGGTGATGCGGGCGCACAGCACGCGGGCGAACCCGAGGTCGATCTCGCGGGCGGCGCGGAACGGGAGTGCGTCGTTCGACAGGTCGGCGGTGGTCAACGACTGCAACAGCTCGCGCGAGCGTGGCCCCTGCACGTTGAGCTGCGCGTACGCGCCGGTGACGTCGGTGACGAACGCGTGCCCACCCAGCCCGCAGGCTCGTGAAAGCTGCGACTCGACGTGGCGATGGGCGGTGTCGGTGGCAACCACGAGGAACGAGTCGTCGGCCAACTTGGTGACGGTGAGGTCTGCCTCCAGCGTGCCCCGCTCGTTGAGCCACTGCGTGTAGGTGATCTGGCCGGAAGCGCCGTTGACCGAGTTGCCCGACATGCGATCCAGCACCTCCCCGGCATCGCGGCCCTGCACCCGGAACTTGGACATGAAGCTCATGTCCATCAGCACCACGGCCTCGCGGCAGGCGCGATGCTCGGCCGCCCACTGCGCCCACCACGATGGGCGCCCCCATGTGAGCGGGCCGCCATCGGGAGCGGCCGCCGGGCCGGCGTACCAGTCGGCGCTCTCCCAGCCGCTCACGTCGCGCAGGTACGCGCCGTGCTCGACCAGTCGCGTGTGCAGCGGTGAGAGCTTTGCGCCGCGCGCTGTCTGCAGTGCCTTGTTGGGGTAGTGGCATTGGTAGACCATGCCCAACGACTCGACGGTGCGTGTGCGCCGGTACTCGGGGTTGGCCTGGTACGGCTGCAGTCGCGCCGGGTGCATGCCGGTGACATCCGCGCCGGGATCGCCGTCGACGATCCAGTGCGCGACCAGCCGGCCCAGCCCACCACCGGTGAGGATGCCGATCGAGTTCAACCCGGCAGCAACGAAGTAGTTGCGCACCTCGGGGGCGGGCCCGATGATGGGGCGTAGGTCGGGCGTGAAGCTCTCCGGACCGCAGAAGAACGTGCGGATGCCCGTGTCGATCGACACGGGTACCCGCGACATCGCGGCCTCCACGTACGGCCCCATGCGATCCCAGTCGGGCTGGATCGAGGTGAACGACGAGTCGGCGGGAATGGCGCCCACGTTCCAGGGTGCGCATTCCTTTTCGAACAAGCCGATCATCAGCCCGCCCACTTCCTCGCGGTAGTAGCCGTAGTTCGCCGGATCCTCGATGACCGGCCACGACGGGTCGAGGCCGGGCATGTGCTCGGTGATGAGGTAGTAGTGCTCGGCAGCCTGCAGCGGAATCGAGACACCGGACCGGGCGCCCAACTGGCGCGCCCACATGCCGGCTGCGTTGACCACGTACTCGCACTCGATGATGCCCTGGTCGGTGAGCACACCACTGACGGCGCCGTCGCGCATCAGCACCTCGAGCACCGACACGCCTTGAGCGATCCTGACGCCGGTCTGACGGGCACCCTTGGCCATCGACATGGTCGCGTCGACGGGGTTCACCCGACCGTCCTCCGCCACGTAGAAGCCCGCCAGCAGGTCGTCGGTGCGGGCGAGCGGGAACATGTCGGCCACCTCGCGCGGCGACAGCTCGTGCACGTCGACCCCGCAGTAGCGGTTGAACGTGCTCACGCGTCGGTACTCCTCCAGCCGCCCTGCATCAGCGGCCAGTTCGATGAAGCCCACCGGCTTGAAGCCGGTGGCCAGCCCGGTCTCGGCCTCCAGGTTGGCGTAGAGGTCGCGGGTGTACTTGCGCAGTTCGGTGGAGGTCTCGGAGGTGGAACCGAACGTCACCATCAGGCCGGCGGCGTGCCAGGTGGTGCCGGAGGTGAGCTGATCGCGCTCCACGAGCACCGTGTCGGTCCAGCCGAGGTGCCCCAGGTGATATGCGATCGAGGTACCGATGATGCCACCACCGATCACGACCACTCGGGCGCGCGACGGGAGCGTGGAGGAAGTGGGCTGGCTCACGATCAGTCATTGAAGCACGCGCTCGCGTCGTTGGGCGGACGACCGGGTGGGTACGGTGCCCGGCATGACCGATACCGCCGCTTCCAACGACGCTGCCCCTTTGGACGACGCAGCCCTCGTTGCCCTGGCCTGCCCCATCATCAACGCGTGCGGCCCGGCGTTCTACTTCGCGCCGGCCACCGCCGCCCGAGGTGCGCAGCTCGGGCTCGACCCCGTGCAGTTCTACGCGCTGGGTCGCGGTGGTGTGTTGGGCGACGTGGAACCGCCGGTCGTCTCGGCCGCATTCGGCTACTTCAATCCGGGCATGGTGGCCGGGCTGTGGAACACGGCTCGCAGCATCGTCGCGCCGCGCGTGGCCGGCGCCGCGTACATGGAGTGCTGCGCGGAGCACGGGCGTGGTGCGCTGGCCGACGTGGCCGGTCTCGCAGGGTTCGTCGCTGCCGCCGAGAAGGTGCTCGCCGCCAGTGACGGAGATGCGTTCGCGCTCTTCGCCGGTGCCGCCGCCGAGCCGGCGGCCGCCGACCTACCCGGTCGCGCGATGCAGCTGGTCACCATTCTGCGCGAGTACCGCGGCAGTGCGCACCTGGTGGCGCTGCGCTCGGCGGGAGTGAGCAGCAAGGATGCGCACTTCGTCAAGCGCCCTGCCGACATCGGGCTGTTCGGCTGGACCGACGCCGACGCGCCCACGATCGACGAGGCGCTGGTGGCCGCGATGGCCGACGCCGAGGCGCTGACCGACCGCCTGGTCGCGCCTGCCTTCGCGGTGCTGGCCGACGATGAACGGGCGGCGCTCGTGAACGGTCTGCAGGCCATTCAGGTGGCACTTGGCGCCTGACGCGGCCGGGCGCGAATAGTCTTCGGCATTGATCCACAGGGGGTGCCGGATGAGTGTCTTCGACAAGCAGCGAGGCATGTTCACCGCCGTTCGGGCGTACATGCAGGGAGCCTTTCCCGCCGACGACCCGATGATCGGCGCGATGCTCGGCACTCACTCCACGTCGTTCAGCAACCAGACCTACGCCGTCGCCGTGTCGCAGGGGCTGTTGGCGCTGCAGGCCCTCGACAAGAAGCTGCAACCGTCGAAGCCGTTGGCATGGTTGCGGCCCAGCGACATCGCGTCGGCCACCATCTGGGGCGAGGGTGGCGGCTTTCGCGAGTGGCTGGCCACCAACTCCGAGTTCCAGCTGCGGTTCACCACCACCGGTGGCGACAAGTACAAGATCATGGCCCTGGGTGGTTGGTCGATGGCAAAGATGATGGGTCAGGAGTACATCGACGGCTTGGAGGCCGTCGGCGCCTGGCTCGATCGTGCTCGCGGCTGAGCGGCCGGGCCCTCCACGAACCCGGTGTGACCACCGTGCGCCGGCGGCCCCGCCCCACGGAGGGAACGGAACCGCCGGCAATGGTCAGCGTGTGACGATGATGAGGAGCGGGTTGCTGGTCGAACCGTTGATCGACGCCGTACCCGAGTACTGGCTGCGCACGATGTGCACGCCGACGGTGAGGTTGCTGCCCAGTTGCAGCGTCGCCACTCCGTTGATCACCGGAGCCGAACCGATGGCCCTGCCGTCGAGGGTGAACGTGACGTTGCCGGTGGCTGCAGCAGGGCTGTTGAGCGCCACGTAGGCCGTGAGCTTCGGGCCCGGCTGGCCACGCTTGACCACGAACTTGCTGCTCCAGAGCAGGGTGCCCGACGAGGCCTTGGTGACCGTGACGGTGGTGGGCGCCGAGACGCTGCCGGCGATGGTGTTCGAGTCGGCGTATCGGGCGGTGTACACGTGCGCACCGGCCGGTGTGTCGGCCGGCAGCTGGAAGGTGGCCGAACCACCGACCAGTGACACCGTCGCCAGCACCACGTCGTCCTGCAGGATGTCGACGGCGCCGCTGGCAGAACTGGCGTCGCTGAGCGAGACAGAAGCCGTGAGCGTGGCCACCTGCGGGCCGCCGAAGCGTTGCGAGCTGCGGTTGCTGGAGAGCGTGGTGGCGGACGTGACCCGGTTGTCGACCACCTGTACCGGGATGGTGACGGTGGTGTTCGACGGGCTGGCCACCAGTACCAGCGACTGAGCACCCACCGGGGTACCCGGTGGCACGATCATGTCGAGCGCGACAGCACCGGCAACCACTGGCATCTGCACCGCGGGCACACCACCGATCGATGCCGAGATGCTGGTGTTCGGCGGTGAGCCGACGCTGGTGAGATCGAGGCCCGACACGTTGAACGTGAGGTGCTGGCCGATCGAGGCAGTCGTCGGCAGTGGCGACACGCCCACCGCTTGCCGCGCGAAGTCGGGCTGCAACGGCGAGTTGGCCGTGATGTAGGAGATCCACGCGTCACGGTCGATGAGGCCCGAGTCGCGCACGTTCGTGCCTTGGCTGAAGATGCGGAAGTTGTCGCCACCCAGGGCCAGGAAGGAGAACGTGCCCACCCGGTACCCGGCTGCGGGGTCGATGGGCTGTCCGTCAACGGTGATCGACGTGATGCGTGAACCCTCGGCGAGCGATGCGTCGAAGGTGTAGGTGACGTTCTCGGAGAGCCCGAGCTGCAGGTACGGGCGCGACGGGATGGTGCCGTCGGGGTTCCTCTGCCACTGCTGCTCGAGGAGCGTCTTGAACTGGGCGCCGGTGAGCGTGATGGTCCACAGGTTGTTGACGAACGGAAGGACGTTGTTGGCCTCCGCGTAGGTGACGACCCCGTCGGGCGAGTAGCACAGCTCGCTGCGCAGGCCCCCGGGGTTCACCACGCCGATCGTGGCGCCACCGCGCGCCGGGTCGCCGAGCGAGCTGACCATCGAGTCGGCGACCAGGTCGCCGATCGTCGACTCCCTCGAGCGGTCATCACGACCGCCACCGACCAGAACGCAAGGACCGGTGCCGGTGAAGGCGGTGGTGATGTCGGCGGCGACGCTGCCCACCGGCACGTTACCGACGGCTGCCGAGTACGCGAGCGCGGCATCGACGATGGTCTTCACGGCTGCCACCCGCGGGTACGTGGCGACGAGGGTGGCGTCGGGGGTGGTGGTGCGAGCGACGTTCGCAACCGTGTACGAAGCAACGGCGTGCGTGGTGGTGTCGACGGTGAGCACCACCTTGCCGACGTTCTCGCCGTAGGAACCGGTCTGCAGCAGCGGGCGAGTACGAGTGGGGTCGCCGGGAACGGGGCCGTCCCAGGCATAGGCCTTGTGGGTGTGGCCGGTGAAGATCGCGTCGACGAGGGCGCTCGTCTGGTTCACGATCTTGGCGAACATGCCACCCTTGGCGAGCTCTTGAGCGAGGGAGGACGGGGGTGTGCCGTCGGATGCGCCCTCGTGGTACTCGGCGACCAGGATGTCGGCTTCACCGTTGGCCGGGTTGCCATCGCTGAGCTCAGCGGCAACTCGGTTCACCGCGTCGACGGGATCGCCGAACGTGAGACCGACGACGCCGCCGGGTGAGACGAGCGAGGGGGTCTCCTGCGTGACGGCGCCGATGACACCGACGGTCTGGCCACCGACGGTGAGCAGCGCGTACTCCGGCAGCACGGTGTCGCCGCCGCTGTCGTAGATGTTGGCCGCGAGGAAGGCGAACTGCGCGTTGGCGCCACCATTGATGATGCGGCCGGTGAGATCGAGAAAGCCTTGATCCAGCTCGTGGTTGCCCACGGCGGAGGCATCGAGGTCGAGCGCGTTGAGCACGTCGATCGTCGGTTGATCACCTTGGACAGCGGATGCGAACAAGCTGGCACTGACGTTGTCGCCGGCGGCGAGCAGGGCGGTGTTGGCCTCGCCGGCGGCGGCCCGGAGCATTTCGACGGTGCCGGCCCACTTGACGGTGTTCGCGTCGATGCGGCCGTGGAAGTCGTTGATGTTGAGGAACGTCAGGTCGACCTGGCCGGGGCCGGCAACGGCCGGCGCGGCACTGGTGGGGGAGTGGACGGTGACGAGGCCGGCGGCTGCGGCAACGACGCAGACGACACCCCAGCGCCGGGTACGGGACGATCTCATGAGCTCACCCTTCGAAAAGAAGTTGTAGGGAAACCGGCAACACCCCCACCCAGGCGCTGTCGGACGTGATCCTATGCCCGTTGCGAAACCCCTCTGAACGGCGTCCGGGGCGGCCGCGTCGGACGGTGCCGAGGCTGGCCTATGGTGGGCGCATGAAGGAGCTCATCTACCACCGCCTGCTGTTGCCCGCCGTCGCCGCCAACGCCGACCGTCCCTGTGCCACCAATGCCGGTACCGGCGTGGGCACCACGTTCGCCGAGCACCTGCACAACGTGAGCACGACCATCGGCGGCTTGCAGAGCCTTGGCGTCGGCCGCGGCGACCGGTTCGCGGTGATGACGCTCAACTCTGTCGAGTACCTCGAGCTGTACCACGCTGCGTTCCTCGGCGGCGGCGTGGTCAATCCGCTCAACCTCCGCTTCGCGCCCAAGGAGCTGGCGTACGTGCTGCGCGACTCGGGCACCAAGGTGTGCTTCGTCGACGCCATCTTCGCCAACCTCATCGACTCGGTGAAGGAGGAGGCCGGTCTCGAGCACGTGGTGCTGGTGGGCGGCGGCGACGTGCCCCACACGGTCAGACACGCCGATCTGCTCGCCGCGGCCGACGCCGTCATCCCCGACGAAGGCGAAGAGACCGATCCGGTCGTGCTGATGTACACCGGTGGTACCACCGGCCTGCCCAAGGGCGTGCTGCTCGACCAGCGTGCCGAGATGCTCAACGCGTACCACGTGTTCACCCGCCTGCAGTTCGATCGCAGCACCGTCAACCTCATCCAGACCCCGATGTTCCATGCCGCGTCGATGTTCGGGGTGCTGGGTGGGCCGGCGCAGGGTGCGCACTCCGTGATCCAGCCGATGTTCGAACCGACGGCCGTGATGAAGACGGTGCGTGCCTACCAGCCCACCAGCACCGTCATGGTGCCGACGATGATCGGCATGACCATGGCCCACCCCGACTTCACGCCCGACGGGCTGAGCAGCTTCACCGACCTGGTCTACGGCGCCTCGCCGATGCCGCAGGCCTTGCTCGAGAAGCTGCTCGCGCTGTACCCCGACACCAACATCTGGCAGGGCTACGGCATGACCGAGAGCTCCAGCGTGCTCAGCTTCCTCGGCCCCGACGAGCACCGCGCCGGTGGCAAGTACCTGCGCTCCGCCGGCAAGCCGGCGATGGGGGTGGTGTTCTCCATCCAGGACGACCATGGCAACCTGCTGCCCGTCGGCACGCCGGGCGAGGTGTGCGCACGTGCCGGCAACTTCATGATCGAGTACTGGAACAAGCCCGAGGCCACGACCGAAGCCTTTCGCGGCGGTTGGTACCACAGTGGCGATGCCGGCTACCTCGACAGCGACGGGTACCTGTACCTGGTCGACCGAGTGAAGGACATGATCGTCACCGGTGGCGAGAACGTGTACTCCACCGAGGTCGAGAACGCGGTGGCATCGCATGCCGCCGTGCTGCAGGTGGCGGTCATCGGCATTCCCAGCGAGCAGTGGGGTGAAGCCGTGCATGCGGTGGTCGTGCTGAAGGAGGGGCTCACTGCCACCGCCGCCGAGCTCATCGACCACTGCCGCGAATGGATCGCCGGTTACAAGCTGCCCAAGAGCGTCGAGTTCCGCACCGAGCCGCTGCCGCTGTCGGGCGCGATGAAGGTGCTCAAGAAGGATCTGCGCGAGCCGTACTGGGAAGGCCACGACCGCAAGGTGAACTGAGCCGTCCACCCGGCACGCACGCAGCCCGTGCGAGGCCCCGGTATACAGTCCGGCTGATGCCCGTTTCAGCCCGGCCGATGCCCGTGTCAGCCCGGCCGATGAGGGAGTGGTTGGTGGCGGCCGATGATCGGACGGGCGCGTTCGAGGTGGCCGCTCTGCTCACGGCGGTGGTCGGCCCGATCACCGTGAGCGTGGGTCGCGCCCCGGACGGCAGTGGCGTGGTGGATCTGGGGTCGCGGGCCGCGACCGTGGTGGCTGCCGGCGACCGCGCGCGCAGCGTGGACGACACCCCCTCTCGTTGGACGGCGCACAAGATCGACTCCACGTTGCGCGGCCACTGGGCGGCGGAGCTGTCGGCGCGTCGAGCCGCGACGGGCCGCCGGCTGGTGCTGCTGCCCGGGTGGCCGGAGATGGGTCGCACATGTGTAGGAGGCCAGGTGCTGGTGCACGGCGAGCCGATCGGGAGCCCGCTCGACGCGCTGCCGGGGGCTGCGCTGCTGGCCGATGCCGACGCGCTGCGGGCCTGGTTGCGGGGAAGCGGCTCGATGGCCGTGTGCGACGTACCGGATGCCGTGTCGCTGAGCGATCTGGCACGCGAGTTGGCGGAAGCCGACGTGTTGCTCGCCGGGCCGGCCGGCCCCCTCGGAGCGGTGTTCGCTGCCAGGTTGGGCACGCGCCCGAACGTGCCGACGCCGTCGATCGCCGGCACGGCGATGGTCGTGTGCGGGAGTGCCAACGCCGTGTCGCGCGAACAGATCCTTCGGTTGGCTGCCGCGCGGCCCGACATCGAGATCGTGTCGGCCCCGGCAGCGCAGGGGCCGTTGCACGCCGACGTCGCCGCCGACCTCGCAGCACGCGCCCGCGGCCGGTTCGAGTCGTGCGCTCCCGACAACCTCGTGATCATCGGTGGGGACACGGCTGCGGCGTTCCTGGGTGATGCCCCGCGACGGGTGGGCGGCTTCGCGGCGTCGGGCATGCCATGGAGTCGCGCCGCCGACGACTCGGGGCCGCTGGTGATCACCAAGGCCGGCGGCTTCGGCGATGCCGATGCGCTGGTGCGGTTGCTCGCCGAGGCGCGGTGAGCCGGCGCTACCGTACGACCGATGAGCGCTTCGCGAGACCGGGAATGAGCGCACCGCTGGCGATCACCATGGGTGATGCCTCCGGCATCGGGCCCGAGATCGTGCTGCGCCGCTTCTGCGAGGGCGGCCTCGGCGACGACGTCGTCGTGTACGGCGACGCTTCGATCCTGCGGCACGGCGCATCGTTGCTGGGGCTCGATGTCGACTGGGCGCGGCTGCCGATCGTGGATCTCGCGCTGTTGACCGCTGCCGACCACCGGCCCGGCCAACTGGATGCTGAATCGGGCGCGGCGGCGCGGGCCTACGTGGAGCGGGCGACTCGTGATGCGCTGGCCGGCACGGTGGCCGGCATCGTCACGATGCCGATGAACAAGGAGGCGACTCAGCTCTCCGACCCAGCGTTCGTCGGTCACACCGAGCTCATCGCCGGTCTCTGCGGCGTGCAGAAGGTGACGATGATGCTCACCACGAGGCTGCCCAGCGGCCCGCTCGCCGTCACACACGTGAGCACTCACGTCTCGTTGGCGACCGCCATCGAACGAGTGCGCCGCGAGCGGGTGCTCGACGTGATCCACCTCACCAACGACGTGCTCGGTCGGTTCCTCGACCGACCGCGCATCGCCGTGTGCGGCCTCAACCCTCACGCCGGCGAGCACGGCTTGTTCGGTGGCGAGGACATCGAGCACATCGCGCCCGCGATCGCGGCGGCGGTGGCGGAGGGCATCGACGCCTCCGGGCCGCACCCGGCCGACACGGTGTTCTACCAGGCGGTGCATCGTGGCCGATACGACGCGATCGTGTGCATGTACCACGACCAGGGGCACGGCCCGATGAAGCTCCTCGCCTTCGACACCGGCGTCAACGTGACGCTCGGGCTGCCCATCGTGCGCACGTCCGTCGACCACGGCACCGCCTTCGACATCGCGTGGAAGGGTGAGGCGTTCACCGACTCGCTGCAGCACGCGCTCGACTACGCACGCATGCTCGTCGGCACCTGATCGGCCAGCGGGTTCGTAGGCGACCGATCAGGCGTGTAGCAACGCATCGATCTGGCCCATGGCGGCCCGCATTCCCTCTTCCATTCCCATCGTCACCAGCTGCTCCATCGCCTCCAGCGAGGCGAAGGTCGTCACGACCTGCATGTCGGTGCCGCCACCATCTCGCGGCGCGAGGTGCACCGTGCAGTTGGTGGTCGGCAGCGATGGATCGGGGCGTCCGTCGCCATCGGCGAAGCCGTCCTCGAACTGGAGGTGGTGAGGGGCGTCGACCGCGACGACTCGCCACCACCCGTGCGGCCGATCACCCTCTGGGCCGGTCATGTAGTAGGTGACGGTGCCGCCGGGGGAGAAGTCGTGGTCGACGACGGTTGCCGGGTAGGTGGGTGGCCCCCACCAGCGCTCGAGCTGGCGAGGGTCGTTCCACACCTGCCACACCCGCTCGACGGGTGCGTCGAACGTGGCGTTGATGGTCATCGTCAAGGACTCGGCGTCCTTCAGGATGTTGGTGACGGTCATTGCGGTGCTCCTCCTTCGGGCTCGGCGAGGATGTCGCCGAGCCGGTCGATGCGTGTTCGCCAGATGGACTCGAGTTGGTCGAGCAGCTGCGCTGCGGTGCGCAGCGCGCGGATGTCGGTGCTGACGATCTGCTCGCGGCCGCGACGGTGCTTGGTGACCAACCCGGCCGCAGCGAGCACGGCCACGTGCTTCTGGACGGCGGCAAAGCTCATCGGGTACTGGTGGGCGAGCGCCGACACCGACGACTCGGTACGCAGCGTGCGCGCCAGGATGTCGCGCCGCGTGGCATCGGCGAGTGCGTGGAACACTCGATCCACTTGCTCCTGGCTCGGGAGCACCTTGCGCGACTCATCTACAACCATATGGTTGTACGTTAGCACGAGTGGAGCGCGAGTGGGGACCCCTGGCGGGCAGACTCGGGACGTAAGACCATGCCCTCGGCGGGCCTTGGTACTGCACTGTTGTCACTGTGAACGAAGCGTCGTTGTCGAACCGGCTGTCCGGTTCACGACGCTGGCACCTGGGGACGCGGAATGGCTGAGGGTTTGGATCTCGACATGCTCGAGATGACGTTGGCGGCGATCAAGGAGTTCGCCGAGCGGGAACTGCCGGAGAACCTGCTCATCGAGCTGGATGAGCGCGATGAGTTCCCGGCGGCAGCGGTGAAGAAGATGTGCAGCGACGAGCTGGGCGTGCAGCTGCTGTTCATCGAGGAGGAACACGGTGGCATGGGCGGCAACGCGTTCGACGTGTACCGCGTGTGTGCCGAGATGGCGGCGATCGATCTCGGTGTGGCCACTTCCGTGCTCGCCACCTTCTTGGGCAGCGATCCGATCCTGATGGGTGGGACGCCGGAGCAGATCCACCACTGGATGAGCCGCATCGCCAACGAAGGCCTGATGATGGCCTACGGCGCCACCGAACCCGAGGCCGGGAGCGACCTCGGCTCGCTGAAGACCGTTGCGGTGCCGGTGGAGACCGACGGCGTCGTCACCGGCTATCGCATCACCGGCAAGAAGCAGTGGATCAGCAACGGCGCGGTGGCCGACCTGTACACGATCCTTGCCAATGCGCCAGGAGGGCCTACGTGGTTCGTGCTGGAGCACGATCTGCCCGGGTTCGACAAGGCCAAGCCGGAGAACAAGCACGGCATCAGGCTGTCGAACACCGCGGCGCTGTTCCTCGACGACGTCTACGTGGATGCCGACCGCCTGGTCGGCACGGTCGAAGGGCAGGGCCTGTTCCAGGCGCAGCTGGTCTTCGGCTACACCCGCTTGATGGTGGCCGCGTTCGGCCTGGGGGCGGGTTGGGCTGCGCTCGATCGCGCCATTCCGTACTCTGCGGAGCGCATCCAGGCCGGCAGCCCGCTGTCGCAGAAGCAGGGCTACACGCACAAGCTGATCGTGCCGCACGCGGTGCGCCTGGAGGCCGGCCGCGCCTACATCGAGGAGACCGCCGAGCGCATCGACCGCGGTGGCGAGGGAACCCTCAACACGGAAGGGGCGATCGCCAAGTACGTCTCCACCGAGGCCGGCAACGCCGCTGCCGATGCGGCCATCCAGGCCTTGGGCGGATACGGCTACACCCACGAGTACATGGTGGAGAAGATCAAGCGCGATGTGCGCATCACCACCATCTACGAAGGCACCTCCGAGATCATGGAGATGACGATCAGCCGCGACCGCTGGCAGCAGCACTTGAAGTCCAGTGGTGGGTACTACCGCGATCAGGCCACCGAGCTGGAGGCCCTCGATCAGCGGTTGCCGCAGGTGGGCGCGGGCATCGCGGCCCTGGCGCACAGGGCGCTGGCCGAGTTGATGGAAGTGGCGCGAATCGGTCGGCTCACCCGCAACCAGCACGTGCTGCTGCGACTGGGCGAACTGGTGGCGATCACCGAGTGCAGCGCAGCCTTGGCCCGGCGGGCGGCACGTGCCGCCGATGGCGTACTGCCGGCGAAGGCCGATCGTCGGTTCGACCCGGCAGCGCTGGCCGCAGTGAGCCGTGTGAACGCACGCACCACCGCGCTGCGCGTTGCCAGCGAAGGGCTCGGCCTGATCGTCGGCTCGGCCGACGAGGCCGACGCCGGCAGCGGCAGCCAGTTGCAGGCGGCCGTCGGGCTGCCGCGCATCCTCTCCGTCCAAGGCGGCCAGATCGCCGACATGGACACCATTGCCGACGCTCTCTACGGGCGCGGCTGAACATCGAAGCACACGGCCGGACCCCCGTTCCCGGCCGGATCGAAAGGACATCCCTGATGGAGCCAGTGGCAATCGTGGGCGTATCGGCAATCCTGCCCGACGCGCCCGATGCGGCAACGTTCTGGAGCAACATCACCACCGGTCGCTACTCGATCAGTGAGGTCACCCCCAGTCGCTGGGACCCAGCGCTGTACTTCGACGAGGACCACTCTGCGCCCGACAAGACCTACTCCAAGATCGGCGGCTGGGTGCGCGACTGGCACTGGGACCCGATGGAGTGGAAGTTGCCCATCCCGCCGAAGGTGAGCGACGCGATCGACGATGGTCAGAAGTGGGCCATCGCCTGCACCCGTGCCGTGCTGGCCGACCATGGCAAGCCCATCGACCACGAGCGCACGGCAGTGATCCTGGGCAACGCGATGGCCGGCGAGCACCACTACCTCACCGCCTTGCGCATCGCCATGCCCGAGATCGCGCGCGAGCTGCACAGCGCCCCCTCGTTCCAGCAGCTGTCGCCCGAGATGCGCATCGCGATCACCGAGGAGCTGGGCATCCGGATGAGCATGAACTACCCGGAGGTCACCGAGGACACGATGGCCGGCGAGCTGGGCAACGTGATGGCCGGCCGAGTCGCCAACCTGTTCGACTTCCACGGGCCCAACTTCATCGTCGATGCCGCGTGCGCTTCCGCGATGGCCGCCATCGACGCGTCCATCGAAGGCCTCATCGAGCACGAGTTCGACACCGTCGTCACCGGTGGCATCGATCGCAACATGGGAGCGTCCAGCTTCGTCAAGTTCTGCAAGATCGGTGCGTTGTCCGCCACTGGCACGCGCCCGTTCGACGCGGGTGCAGACGGGTTCGTGATGGGTGAAGGTGCCGCGCTCTTCCTGCTCAAGCGGCTCTCCGACGCCGAGCGTGCCGGTGACCGCGTCTACGCGGTGCTGCGCGGCATCGCCGGCGCCAGCGACGGCCGGGGGAAGGGCATCACCGCGCCGAACCCGGTTGGTCAGCGGCTGGCAGTTGCCCGCGCCTGGTCGGCTGCCGGCCTGTCGCCCGCGGTGTGCGGGTTGATGGAGGCGCACGGCACCAGCACCAGAGTGGGTGACGTGGTGGAGGTGAGCAGCCTCGGCGAGGTGTTCGCCAGCGCCGGCCTGCGCCCCGGCGCGGTGGCGCTCGGCTCGGCCAAGTCGAACATCGGCCACCTGAAGGCGGCCGCCGGCGCGGCGGGCATCCTCAAGGCCACGATGGCGCTGCACCACAAGGTGCTGCCGCCCAGCTTGAACTTCGTCGAGCCGAACCCCAACATCGACTGGAAGTCGTCGCCGTTCCGGGTCAACACCGAGCTGCGCGAGTGGGCGGTGCCTGCCGGCGGGGTGCGCACGGCGGGTGTCAGCGCGTTCGGCTTCGGTGGCACCAACTTCCACGTCGTGCTCGAGGAGCACGTGCCGGGGCGGCTGCGCTTCAATGCGCCGAAGATGGTGGCGGTGGGCGCCGACCTGGCGTCGTCGACCACGGCGACCACAGCGACCACGGCAACCACAGCGACCGCGCCGGCAGCGGCGATTGCAGAGCCGGTTCGCGGACAGGCGAGTGAGGGCGTTGCGAAGGCGCCGTTGCGCGGTGCGCTCGTGCTGGGCGCGGCCACTGTCGGAGAGTTGATCGAGCAGCTGCGTGCGGTGCAAGCGGCCGCCACTGCGGGCACCGCTCCGGCGGCCGAGCCACCTCGTGCCGAGGCACTGGCAGCTGCCGAACGACTCGCGATCGACTTCGGCGATGCGGCCGAACTTGCCGACAAGGCCGGCAGGGCGCTGGCGGCGTTCGCGGCGCCGACGATGTGGGCGTTGCTGCGCGGCCGCGGTGTGTTCCGCGGCAGCGGGCCGGCCGCACCCGTGGCCTTCATGTACACCGGCCAGGGCTCGCAGTACGTCAACATGCTGGGCAACCTGCGCGCGACGGAACCCATCGTCGCCGAGCGGTTCGTGGCCGCGGATCACGTGATGACGCCGCTGCTGGGCAAGCCGCTCAGCGAGTACATCTTCGTCGACGCCGGCGACGAGGTCGCGGTCGCCGCGGCAGAGGAAGACCTGCGCAACACCGAGATCACGCAACCAGCGGTGCTGGCCACCGACCTGGCGTTGACGGCGCTGCTGACGGCCTACGGCATCCAGCCCGACATGGTGATCGGGCACAGCCTCGGCGAGTACGGCGCGCTGGTCGCTGCCGGCGCGCTCTCCTTTCCCGCTGCGCTGGAAGCGGTGAGCGCCCGCGGTCATGAGATGGCGAGCCTCACCATCGAGGACAGCGGAGTGATGGCTGCCGTGTTCGCCCCGGTCGAGGAGGTGCAGCAGCTTGTCGAGGGCATCGATGGCAACGTCGTGCTGGCCAACGTGAACTCGAATGCGCAGTCCGTGATCGGTGGCGCCACCGTGGCCGTGGAGACGGCGCTGGCCGCATGCGAAGCTCGCGGCTGGCTGACGGCTCGCCTGACGGTGAGCCACGCGTTCCACACCAGCATCGTCGCGGCCGCCAGCGAGCCGTTGCGCCGCACGCTGGAGCGCCTCGACCTGCACTCGCCGGTGCTGCCGATCGTGTCGAACGTGACCGGCGAGTTCTACCCGATGGGCGCCGATGTCACCGAGACGATGCTCGACCTGCTGGCGCAGCAGGTCGCGTCGCCGGTGCAGTTCGTGCGCGGACTGCACACGCTCTACGACGCCGGCGCGCGTGTGTTCGTGGAAGTGGGCCCGAAGCGCGCGTTGCACGGGTTCGCCGCCGATGTGCTGGGCGACGACGTGTCGGTGCTCTTCACCAACCATCCGAAGCAGACCGACGTGGTGGCGTTCAACCAGGCACTCTGCGGTCTGTACGCAGCCGGCCACGGCGCCGCGCGCGACACCGCAACCGCGGGCGCGGTGCCCGCGCCGGCGGCGATGGCCGCACCCGCATCCCCGACCCCCCCGATGAAAGCGAGCAATGCCGTGCAGACCGACCTAGGGGCCCTGTTCGACGACTTCCTCGACAAGGCTCGTTCACTCCTGGGCGGTGCCGGCGCCAATGGTGGTTCCACCGATCGCTCCGACGCAGTGGTCATCACCGGCGCCGCGCTGGGCACCCCGGGCACGCCGAACGTGTTCGACGACGAGAACCTCGCGAAGATGCTGCACGGTGAGCAGCTCATCGATGTGATCCCGGCACGACTGCGCCACGAGATCGTCGACAAGCACATCGTGCGCCTCATCAAGAGCGACACGCGCGGTGCCAGCTTCGAAGCCATCGACAACGTCGCCGACGTGATCAAGCTGGCCGGCCGCGCCGGGT
>JACDJA010000322.1_pt1 | contig 58704 bp, 48 predicted proteins | sample 7449241 | NCBI WGS metagenome assembly JACDJA01 (sample SAMN14253289, study PRJNA609438) | sludge metagenome | isolation source: initial anaerobic sludge | collected 2018-12-20 | reverse complement strand
GGGACTGTCGGCAGCAGGGATGCTGCCGTCAAGCATACAGGGATGTATTTACAGCGTGTCCCGGAGAGCCCCGCCTGCCGCCAACCTTCACCATAACTGTCATCATGGCACAGTATTCGGTTTTTGGCAGGCTACCTGTTACGCCTTGTGTGCGTTAGAATGTCCGGCCGCTCCGCACATCATTTTGATACAGGGTAACTTTGGTAATGGCAGGTATGGACGAGCAGTACAATCCCCGTGACGTAGAATACATTGCGCGCACCTTCTGGGAAGAGAATAAAACCTTTGAGGTCCGGGAAGATCCGGGTAAGCCGAAATACTACTGCCTGTCCATGTTCCCCTACCCCAGCGGCAAGCTGCACATGGGGCATGTGCGGAACTACACCATCGGGGATGTGATCTCCCGCTACCAGCGCATGCAGGGTAAAAACGTTTTGCAGCCCATGGGCTGGGATGCGTTTGGCCTGCCCGCCGAGAACGCCGCCATTGCCAACAAAACTGCGCCGGCGAAGTGGACCTACGCGAACATCGAATACATGAAAAACCAGCTCAAGCAGCTGGGGTTCGGTTATGACTGGAGCCGGGAGCTGGCCACCTGCAAGCCGGATTACTACCGCTGGGAGCAGTGGTTTTTTGCGCGCCTTTACGAAAAAGGCCTGGTTTACAAGAAAATGTCCACGGTTAACTGGGACCCTGTGGATCAGACCGTGCTTGCTAACGAGCAGGTGGTAGACGGGCGTGGCTGGCGCTCCGGGGCGCTGGTGGAGCAGAAAAAGATTCCCCAGTGGTTTATCCGCATTACCGATTATGCCGAAGAATTGCTGAACGACATGGATGATCTGGATGGCTGGCCAGAGCAGGTCAAAACCATGCAGCGCAACTGGATCGGCAAATCTGTGGGTACCGAACTCACCTTCCCCATCAAGGACAGCGACGAAGGACTGACAGTTTATACCACCCGCCCGGACACCCTGATGGGCGTGAGCTATATGGCTGTGGCTGCAGAACACCCGCTCGCCAAAGCAGCGGCTGAGCGCCATAAGGACGTTGAAGCCTTTGTGGAGGAGTGTCGCAACAGCAAGGTGGCCGAGGCGGAAATGGCCACCATGGAAAAGAAGGGTGTGGATACGGGATTCAAGGCCATCCACCCGCTTACCCAGGAAGAAATTCCGGTCTGGATTGCCAACTTTGTACTCACAGACTATGGCACCGGCGCTCTGATGGCAGTGCCCGGCCACGATGAGCGCGATCACGAATTTGCACTCAAGTACCGTTTACCCATCAAACAGGTTATTGCCAGCACCGACGGTCGAGAAATTGACGTACAGGAAGAGGCGTTCACAGAAAAAGGCGTACTGGTTTCCTCTGGCAAATACAGCGGTCTGACCAGCGATGAAGCGTTTGATGCCATTGCGGATTACCTTGAGCAGAACAATATCGGCAAGCGCACGGTCAACTACCGCCTGCGCGACTGGGGCGTATCCCGGCAGCGTTACTGGGGCGCGCCCATCCCCATGATGACCATGGAAGATGGCACCCAGCGCCCGGTGCCCGACGATCAGCTGCCGGTTCGTCTGCCGGAAGATGTTGAGATGGACGGCGTCCAGTCACCCATCAAAGCCGATCCCGAGTGGGCGAAAACCTCGTTCAACGGCCAGCCTGCAACCCTGGAAACGGATACTTTCGACACCTTCATGGAGTCGTCCTGGTATTACGCCCGTTTCTGCAGCCCCAACTACGACAAGGGCATGCTGGACCCGGCTGCGGCAAACTACTGGCTGCCGGTCGATCAGTATATCGGTGGCATTGAACACGCTATTTTGCATCTGCTGTATGCGCGTTTCTTCCACAAGCTCTTGCGCGACGTGGGCCTGGTGAACAGTTCCGAGCCTTTCAAGCGGCTACTCACCCAGGGCATGGTGCTGGCAGACACTTATTACCGTGATGATGGAAAAGGCGGCAAGGTCTGGATTTCACCATCAGATGTTGTGGTTGAACGGGACGAAAAAGGCCACGCCATCGGTGCGGTCCACAAGGACGACGGTCAGCCGGTTATGGCCGGTGGCGTGACCAAGATGTCCAAATCAAAGAACAACGGTATCGACCCGCAGTCCATCATCGATGCCCATGGCGCCGACACAGTGCGTCTGTTCATGATGTTTGCGGCCCCACCCGAACAGTCACTGGAGTGGTCAGACAGCGCTGTGGAAGGCGCCCACCGCTTCCTCAAGCGCCTGTGGCGCCTGGTGCATGATCAGGTGGCAGGCGGAACTGCGCCAGCCCTGGATGTGGGTGCCCTGAACGATGCGCAGAAAGACCTGCGGCGCAAAACCCATGAAACCATTGCGAAAGTAAGTGACGACATCAGTCGTCGTCTGACCTTCAACACCGCCATTGCTGCAGTGATGGAGCTGTTGAACGAGGTCAGCCGCCTGAATAACGATGAGCCCCAGACCCGCGCCGTGCGCCAGGAGGCACTGGAAGCTGCCGTTTTGATGCTGTCACCGATTGTGCCGCACATCTGCCACACCTTGTGGCAGGCCCTGGGCCACGATGATCCGGTGGTGGACGCACCCTGGCCGGTGGCCGACGAATCTGCCATGGTCCGTAGCGAGATTCAGGTGGTTCTTCAGGTCAACGGCAAGGTACGCGCCAAGGCAGACGTTCCCGCGGACATCAGCAAAGCCGATCTGGAAGCGCTGGCCCTGGAAAACGAAAACGTCCGGCGCTTCATCGACGATGTTACTGTTCGCAAGATCATCGTTGTACCCGGAAAACTGGTTAACGTGGTTGCCAACTGATATGAAACCCGGCACTCCGCACACACCCAAGGTTCGATCAATTGCTGTGATTGCTCTGGCTTTAGGCCTGGGTGCCTGTGGTTTCCAGTTGCGGGGCGCACCACCGGTGTCGTCCGCACTCGAACCACTGAATGTGGATTGCCAGGGGCCTGAGGTCACCCCGCTGTGCCTGTCGGTTCGCGAGCAGCTTGAGCTGGGCGGAGTTCAGCTTGCTTCCGAGGAGAACGCAAGTTATCACCTCAGAATCCGGAACTTTGAACGGGATCGCAGGGCGAGTGCGATTACCGTTCAGGCTGCCGCGGCCGAGTATACACTCCGACATTCTGCCAGCATTGAGCTGGTCAGCGCGGACGGGATTCCGGTGATCGCAGATACCCGACTCACAACCAGTGAGAGTTACAGGTACGACGAAACCAACGTGCTGGCCAAACAGCGTGAGGAAGACAGCCTGCAGCAGCAACTGAACAGCCGCCTGGCTCAGCAGATCATCTTCCGGCTTGCGCCCCTCACCAAAGAACGGCTGCAGGAAATCCGGGACAACTACCAGGCAACCCGTAACCCGGTCGACGCGCAATCCGGCAAGCCATGAAAACCAATCCGGGCCAACTGTCGCAACTGCTCCGCAAAGGCCTTGCGCCCGTCTACCTTGTTTCCGGGGACGAGCCGCTGCTGGTGCAGGAGTGTTGTGATCAGATCCGCAGCGCTGCCAGAGAAGCAGGCTTCGAGGATCGGCTGACGTTTCACGCCGACCAGCAGCTTGACTGGAATACGGTGGCGGATGAATTCAGTGCCATGTCTTTGTTCGCTGAGCGGCGCCGGATAGAGATTCGTTTGCCAACGGGTAAACTCGGTGATGGTCGCGCGGTAATGGAGCGGGTTCTCGCACAGCCTCCGGAAGATATCGTTGTGCTGCTGATCAGCACCCGCCTGGACGCAGCCGAAACCCGGCGCAAATGGTACAAGGAACTGCAATCAAAGGGTGTGCACGTGCCCGTCTGGCCTGTGGATGCGGACAAGTTCCCCGCCTGGCTCCAGCAACGGGCCGGCAAACAGGGTCTTAGCCTCACCCGCGGCGCCCTGGCCATGCTGGCGGAACGGCTTGAAGGCAATCTTCTGGCTGCCAGCCAGGAACTCGATCGCTTGTCGCTTCTAACCAATGGCAGCACCATTGACGAAGAAGTCATCGAACAGGCGGTGCAGGACAGCTCCCGCTTCAACGGTTTTGAACTGGTGACCGAACTGCTTGCCGGTCGAGCCCCCCACGCCGGAAAGATTATTGGCGTGCTGCAGCAGGAGGGCGAAAACCCGCTCGGCCTTTTGACGGTGCTGAACCGCGATCTCAACCTGCTTCTTGAGCTTAAAACCGGTGAAAACAGAACAGCAAATCCATCCGCTTTCTTTAAAAAGCGCGACGTCTTCCAGCCACAACGAGCCCGGGTACTGGAACAGGCGGCCCGACGGCTGAAGCCGCAGCAACTGCACGCAGCGGTAAAACTCTGCAGCCAGGTTGACCGTGCAGCAAAAGGCTTCGAAGAGCTCTCCCCCTGGCATTATCTGCGGGATTTGTCAGTTCTCCTGGCCCAAAATCACTGATCTGAATCAAACCCTTCTCATTTAGCACCAATCAGGCCCCTTATCGCTTGACAGTTTTTCACAACTGTAGGCATTGTAGGCGCTCGATCAATTTAAGGAGGTACCTGGTATGGGTCTTCAAGAAGAGCTCAAAAACCTGTCAGATAAAATCAAACAGTACCGGGACGAAGCCCGGGTACAGCTTCATCTCGCCCGTCAGGACGTAAAAGATGAGTTCGATGATCTTGAGCAGGAGTGGGACAAGTTCAAAGCCCGCTTCGATCAGGTAATGGACGATGCCAGCGAGACAACCCAGGAAGCCCGCCAGACGGCAAAAAAACTGGGTGAAGACCTGAAGTCGGGCTATCAGAGAATTCGCGACAAAATCAGATAAAATGTTAACCCGTTAACACAAGGCTTCAAATAGCTACCATAAAGGCTCTTGCATCAGGAGCCTTTATGCCATACTCCTCTTGTAGGTGAACCGAGCGTCACGAATTTGCCCGGCAGATGGGCCCAGCATCGCACCAGTTGGCGATTATTTGGGCCCGTTTGGCCAAGGCGCTTGCAGACACTGAGAGGTATAAATGGCATATGAAAAAGCTGTGTCTTATTTCCACTACCCTGCTGCTTCTGCTGACCACGACCTTTGTTATCGGCCAGAACACCCGCTTCAGTGACCCGAAGTCCGTTATTAAAGAGCATTTCTGGGGCAATTTGTACGCCGATGGCGGCCAGTCATTTTTCTGTGACCTGCCTTTTTCCAGCAAAGGATTCATGCTCACAGAAGGTTACATCTATCCTCTTGCAGATGTGCGTGATGCCCTCTCATGCGGAACCTCACGCCAGTGCGAACAGGATAACCGCTATCGCCAGATCGCATCCGACCTTCATAACATGATACCGGTGCGGAATCGCACTGAACTGCGGCGGCGCAATGCCCGTTATGAAGAGCTGGGTGCAACGGTCAAGGAAGACGATTGCGGGATTCGTGAAAGCGGCCCCTTCTTCGAGCCCCCTGCAAAAGTGAAAGGCGACGTCGCCCGCACTATGAGCTATATGGTCAGCACCTACGATCTCCCCTGGCTTGGATCCGCCCCGGTGTTCCAGAACTGGAATCGCGCAGACCCGCCTGATGACAGGGAGCTCTCCCGCCACAAGCGGATTGCAGAGATCCAGGGCAACGAAAATCCCTACATTACCGATCCGTCGCGGGTTGAGCGTCTGTAGTCCCAAACATGTTTCAATCAGTCAAATAGCAGCAAACCCCGGGGAAACCGGGGTTTGCTGCTATTTTCATTGCGAAAACCGATCAGAACTCTTCGGCGGTGAGCGCCATCATGGAATCGCTGCCGCTGCGGATCCCCTCCGCCAGAGAAACCGTTTTTGGCAACAGGCGATCGTAGAAGAAGCGTGCGGTTTTCAGCTTGCCACTGTAAAAGCCGGAGCTGTCATCGCCCGCCTTTGGTGCCGCTGCCTTCACAATACGCGCCCACATGTAACCCAAGGCTGTCAGGCCGAACAGGTCCAGGTAGTCCACGGACGCTGCGCCAATGGCATTGGGGTTGTCAGAAGCCTGCTCGATCACATGCTCGGTAACATCTGACAAGCGTTCAAATGCAGCCGCAAGCGGCTCCAGATAAGGGCGCAGGCTTTCTTCACCACGGTTTTCTTCGATAAAGCCCGCCACATCTTCTGCAAACAGCTCATACAGCTTGCCCTGGCTGCCAACCACCTTGCGCCCCATCAGATCCAGAGCCTGAATGCCGTTGGTGCCCTCGTAGATCTGGGTAATCCGGCAGTCGCGAACCAGTTGCTCCTGCCCCCATTCACGGATATAGCCGTGGCCTCCGAATACCTGCTGCCCCATGATACAGGCCTCCAGGCCGCGGTCGGTCAGAAATGCCTTGGCAACCGGGGTCAGCAAAGCAACCATACCTTCGGCGTGCTTGCGGCGCTCTTCTTCTGCGGGATCCGCATACTTGGATATGTCCAGCCACTGTGCCACATAGGTGGAGAAGGCACGACCGCCCTCTACATAGCCTTTCATGGTCAGCAGCATACGGCGCACGTCCGGGTGAACCAGAATCGGGTCTGCGGCTTTTTCTGGCTGCTGTGCTCCCGTCGGCGCGCGGCTCTGGATACGCTCCATGGCATATTCACGGGCGCTTTGCAGGGACGCTTCAGCGGCACCAAGACCCTGGATACCCACACCCAGGCGCTCGTAGTTCATCATGGTGAACATGGCGTTGAGGCCTTTGTTCTCTTCACCCACAAGCCAGCCTTTGGCGCCGTCAAAGTTCATCACACAGGTAGCAGAACCCTTGATGCCCATTTTTTTCTCAATGGAGCCACAACTGAAGCTGTTACGCTCCCCCAGTGATCCGTCATCATTCACCAGGAATTTCGGAACCAGCAGCAGGGAGATACCTTTGGGGCCTTTCGGCGCGCCCGGCAGTTTGGCCAGGACCAGATGGATGATATTTTCCGCCATATCGTGCTCGCCCCAAGTGATAAAGATCTTGGTGCCTGTCACGTTAAAAGAGCCATCATCATTGGGCTCGGCCTTGGTGCGAATAATGCCCAGATCGGTTCCGGCGTGGGGCTCTGTCAGATCCATAGCCCCGGCCCAGACGCCTGAGTACATGTTGGGCAGGTACTTTTCTTTCAGTTCCTGGCTGCCATGGGCATCCAGCGCAAGGCAGGCACCAGCCGTCAGCATCGGCGCCAGGCCAAACGCCATGTTGGCGCCCTGCATCATCTCTTCAAACTGCGCCACCAGGGTTTTGGGCATGCCCATACCGCCGAACTCAGGGTTGCCACCAAGGCCATTCCAGCCACCCTCAACAATCGTCTGGTAGGCCTCCTTAAAGCCATCCGGCGTGGTTACTTCGCCCTGGTTCCATTGACAGCCCTGTTCGTCCGCCTCACGGCTCAGGGGTGCCAGAACGCCGCTGGAAATTTTACCGGCCTCTTCAAGAATCGCGTCAGCGGTGTCCGGATCCACGTTCTCCGCGACTTTGGGCAGTGACGCCCAGAGTGCTGGCGCATCAAAAACTTCGTTCAGTACAAAGCGCATGTCACGCAGGGGTGCCTGATAATCAGCCATCAATTCTCTCCAATCTCAAAAACAGTTCAATTTCAAAACGATCCAGATTCCAGAATAATCTGCCCGCGCAGGCGGCTCCTTAATGTAAAGCCCTCTAACCTGCTTACGCTGTGTGTCGTGGTATGTATTATTTTATTGCCGGATATTCTAACTCAAACCTGCCCTCAACTCATGAAAAAAGCCCGGCTCCAGAGAGCACGGGCTTTTATCTGCCGGTCAGCCGTCAATACTCTGTGTGATCAGAGTGCGAAAGCTTCTTCCGGCATATCCAGCAGGGTGTCCGCACCTGCCAGCATGGCTGCGGCATGAGTTTTGGTACGCGGCAGCATGCGGGTGAAGTAGAAGCGTGCAGTCTGCAACTTAGCGTTGTAGAACAGCTCTTCACTGGTGCCCTCAGCCAGCTTATTCTGTGCGATTTTGGCCATGCGGGCCCACAGGTATGCAAACACGGCGTATCCGGAATACATCAGGTAATCCACAGAGGCTGCGCCAACTTCTTCGCGGTTCTTCATGGCCATCATGCCCACTTTCATGGTCAGATCGCCCCACTCTTTATTGATCGCCGCCAGAGGCTCGACAAATGGCTTCATCTGCTCGTCATCGGCATTCTCTTTGCAGAACTTGTGTACCTGCTTGGTGAAGCCCTTGAGGGACTCGCCCTGGGTCATCAGCACCTTGCGACCCAGAAGATCGAGCGCCTGAATGCCGGTAGTGCCCTCATAGATCATGCCAATACGGGAGTCCCGCACGTTCTGTTCCATGCCCCACTCGGAGATGAAGCCATGGCCACCAAAAACCTGCATGCCGAGGTTGGCTGCTTCGTATCCGATCTCGGTCAGGAAGGCCTTGGCAATCGGCGTCAGGAAGCCAAGCAGTTCATCAGCTTCTTTGCGCTGTTCTTCGGACTTGCCGCGCTCTACCAGATCCGCCTTCTGTGCAGTCAGGTAAATCAGTGCACGCGCACCTTCCGCTACGGCTTTCTGCGTCAGCAGCATACGGCGAACATCCGGGTGCACAATAATCGGATCGGCATAACCTTCAGGATTTTTGGCACCGCTCAGTGAGCGCATGGCCAGACGATCCTTGGCGTAGGCCAGTGAACCCTGGAAGCCCAGCTCTGCCGCACCCAGACCCTGGATAGCGGTACCGATGCGAGCCACGTTCATGAAGGTGAACATGCAGTTCAGGCCCCGGTTCTCCGGCCCGATCAGCCAACCTTTGGCGCCGTCGAAGTTCATCACACAGGTCGCGTTACCGTGGATGCCCATTTTGTGCTCGATAGAGCCACAGGATACCGCGTTACGCTCTCCGGCGGAGCCGTCTTGAGCCGGCAGGCGCTTGGGTACAATAAACAGGGAGATCCCCTTGGTGCCTTCGGGCGCACCCGGCAGGCGCGCCAGAACGATATGGACGATGTTCTCGGTCATATCATGCTCACCGGCAGAGATGAAAATCTTGGTACCGGTAATGCTGTAAGAGCCGTCTGCATTGGGCTCCGCTTTGGTGCGCAGGGTACCCAGATCAGAGCCACAGTGGGCTTCTGTCAGGCACATGGTGCCCGTCCACTCGCCACTGATCATCTTGGTGAGGTAGGTCTGCTTCTGCTCCTCGGTGCCATGGGCTTCCAGAGTGTTGATGGCGCCATGGCTCAACCCCGGGTACATGCCCCAGGACCAGTTGGCTGTGCCATTCATTTCACTCATTACGATACCCAATGAGTTGGGCAGGCCCTGACCCCCGTAGTTGGGATCAGCCGCCAGCGATGGCCAGCCACCTTCCACAAACTGGTTGTAGGCTTCCTTGAAACCTGTCGGCGTTGTTACACCGTCTTCGCTCCAGGTACAGCCTTCCCTGTCGCCAACCGCATTCAGCGGCGACAACACCTGCTCAGCAAACTTCGCACCTTCCTGGATAATAGCATCAACCATATCCGGAGTTGCGTCTTCGGCGCCTTCCAGATTGGCGTAGTGGGTCTCGCTGTCGAGCAGCTCGTTCATTACGAATTTGATATCACGCAGGGGCGCTTTGTACTCAGGCATGTCAACCACCTCGGTTTTCGGTCTTGGCTGAAAAAGTAATAACAGCTCGCGGCCTTGGGTTTACTCTGACACTGCAGCATCATGCGCTGCAGCATTAATTAAACACTTGTTTGAAACATACGTTTAGAGGCACAGAATTGTCAATAGGCGCAAACACAATTTCTGTAGCAATTGGTCACTGGGACAGGTTTCAGGAGAGCTTAAAAAAAAACTGGAACAAGGGCGCGCCAACACATATTGACGTGAAATCAGGAACATCCGGAAGGCTTTGTAAAAGGATACGGGGCAGGACTAAAAAAGCGGGCTCATCAGACCGGCAATCAGATCATGATATCCAGCAAGGTACCAAGAGTTTCGTCAGCAGTTTTAACGACCTGTGCAGAAGCTTGCACGCTGCGCTCATAAAGCTTGAGATCCACGATTGGCTCAATAAGGCTGTTTCCGCTGTCGGCGCTGCCTTGCGGGCCGTCAATACCGGCACGGGCAATTTTGCGGGCGGCATTTTCCATGCCGTACATGCCGTCCTGAATACCTTGAATGCCTGTTGCAAGCGTATTACTGATCATAACAGCTGCTTCCGATGACCATAAACTGACACCATTAGGTCATACTTTTGTTCAATTTTCAAACAACATTTGAATATCGAGATAGCTCCCCAGGCTTTCCGGCACAGCGCCCTCAAGCCAGGGTACAACGCCAAGACAGGGAGCGCCGATATGCTCGAGAAGGTAACTCAGGGTTTCCTGTTCGCAGCTCATGGGCTCCGGCTCGGCTCGATTAGCCACCCACCCGGTCAGCAAAAGCCCATCGCCGCGGATTGCCTCCGCCGTCAGCAGTGCATGGTTTATGCAGCCCAGCTTGAGAGCAACCACAAGAATCACCGGCACACCCAGTTCACGGGGTACCGCCGAATAGGTTTCCCGGTCATTCAAAGGAACTCGCCAGCCACCGGCACCTTCAATCAGCAAAAGATCTGCCGGGCGCATTTGCATACCCCGGCAAAAACCTGTCAGCCGGTCAGCGGAAATAACGCGCCCTGCTTGCGCTGCGGCAACATGCGGTGCAATGGCAGGCGCCAGAGCAACCGGATTCACTAGATCGTAGGCAAGCCATTCACTGGCGGCACTCTGGAGAATCAGAGCGTCCTCATTGCGCAGTCCATCAGGTGTCTCGTCGCAACCCGAGGCAACAGGCTTCATACCCAGTGACCACTTACCTGCTGCTTTGGCGGCCTCCAGAATGGCGGCAGACACCAGGGTCTTGCCAACCCCCGTATCTGTGCCGGTTACGAAAAATGTTTTTTTAGCCATACCGACAGTTTTCCACCCCACGTTCATCAACCTGGCTCTTACCGCCAGTGCCAGGGCACGTCCAGTGCACCCAGGCGGCTTCATAACTGGCCATTACACGACCATCCGGCTCACGGGGATAATGCTGGCACATAGCCCGCACCCGACCGGGCGCGGTGGCCGTACGACGCCTCCCGGCGCCTTTGTAGCCGGCGCCCAGTTGTTTGAGTTCTGCAGCCAGGGCAAGCGGCGAGGTATAAGGCAACCGAAGGGTTCTTGTATCAATTTCTGCTGAAGGCAACTCACCCAGAACCATGGACCGGAATGCTGCCTCCGGCGCAAAGCGGTTTATGTGGCGCCGGCCCGGATCTGCCCGCTGCCACGCCTCATCAAGCTCCCTGAGAGTCCCGTCAAGGAGCGTTGAAATCACCAGCCGGCCTCCCGGCCTGAGCAGGCGCCGACACTCCCGAAGAACCTGCCCCGGATCAGCGCACCATTGAATCATGAGATTGCTGAAGATCAGCTCGCAGCTCTGATTGGGCAAGGGGATGGCCTCAGCATCCGCAACCAGCCAGGCAATATCTGACGAACTATTGCCCCGGGCGTGCCGAATCATGTCAGGCGAAAGATCCAGCCCCGTTACGGTCACCTCAGCACCTGGCTCTGCCAGCCTGCGGCTATACCAACCGGTTCCGCAGCCGAGATCCAGAACCCGGCCAGAGACACCGTTCGGATGCGACTGCTGTTTCAGTGTTTCCAATAAAATGTCACCCATCAGTCGCTGCAACCGCGACGCGCTCTCGTAGGAGGTTCGCGCCCTGCCAAACCCGCGCGCTATATCCGCCTTGCTGGCGGGGGATGTTCCGATCACATTCGCGGCACTCATGACATTCATGATTTCACGCCCCTTCTCCACTGCAGAAATGTTTCGATTGCACCACGACAGTCTTCCGCAAACCCGCCGCCCGGCCAGTGGGCCATGCCGGGAATACGAACCTGCATCGCCGACGGCTGCATTTTCAGGCCGCCGTTCCAGTTCGCAACTATCTGGTCGCAGGCACCTGTAACATGGAGCACGGGAACGCGAGCATCAGCCCATAATGAGCACTGATCTGCGTGCCGCAGCCATTCCAGACTTTTAACCAGATTATCCGGCGACACATGCGGCCCCTTGGCAAGCCACTCCTTCAGGCGCCGGCGCTCATTACTGCCGCCATCAGCACCGCTGATCATCAACAGCAGAAAGTGCTGCCAGTAGCGCTCGCTCCCACGCCTCAGGCCGCAACTGAAGGACTCGAACAGATCAGCATCCATACCGTAGGGCCAGGATTCGTCTGCAATAAACCGGGGAAAACCCGCCAGAGTGATAACCGCAGAAACCGCCCATGCATCCCGGGATGCTGCTTCCATAACCACCTGAGCCCCCAGAGACCACCCCATCCACACGGACGGCCCGCTATACAGCGACAACAACTCATCGGCGACCTCCACTACCGAGTCGCAGCGCGCCAGGAGGAAGTCGTCCAGAGATACCAGTTCAACGGGGCCAGGCCAGTGCCGGTAAAGCTCCGCCAGCATATCGACACGCACCCCCCAGCCACCGACCACCACAAGCCGTTCGGTCTTTTCCGGCAAGCCCACTATGCAACACTCCCGGCATCCAGCGAATACCGACACTCCGCCAGAGCCCGAATCAGACAATCCAGATCCCCATGGGAATGGGCCGCACTGAACGTAACCCGTAAACGCGCCTCACCAGCAGGCACCGTTGGTGGCCGGATCGCCGTTACCAGGAGCCCGCGCTCTTCCAGCGCCTGACTCAGCGCCAGCGCCGCCCGGTTGTCACCGATCATAATGGGTTGAATGGGCGTGCGGGACTCCATGAGCCGGTAACCCAAAGCCACAGCCTGCCCCCGAAACCGTTCAACCAGGCCCTGCAAATGCGTGCGCAGCCCCTCACCACCCTCAACCAGATCCAGACTGGCGCAGGTTGCCAGCGCCAGCGCCGGAGGCATCGCTGTGGTGTAAATATAGGTCCGGGCCTTCTGCACCAGATAATCCATCAGCCCTGCCGGCCCTGCCACAAATGCCCCGCTGGTGCCCACGGCTTTTCCGAGCGTCCCCACCAGAACCGGCACATCCTCCTCACTCAGCCCCAGCTCCGCCACACTGCCCCGCCCCCCGGGGCCAAGCACCCCAAAGCCATGGGCATCGTCAACCACAAGCAGGGCATCGTAACGCCGACAAACTGCCACCAGCTCACGCAGGGGCGCCACATCGCCGTCCATACTGAACACACCGTCTGTCACCACCAGTTTGTGCCCCCCGGTCTCAGCGAGCATGGCGGCCAGTGACGCAACATCCCCATGGGCGTAGCGACGCACCCTGGCCCGGCTCAGAATACAGCCATCAATAATGGAGGCGTGGTTCAGCCGATCCGAGAAAACCGTATCTCCACGCCCCGCCAACGCAGAAATCACACCCAGATTGGCCATATAGCCGGTGGAGAAAAACAACGCCGAACTGCGCCCGGTGAACGCCGCAAGACGCTCCTCAAGCAAGTGATGCGCCTCGTGGTGCCCGCAAACAAGATGGGAAGCCGCACCACCCAGCCCCGTTTCCGGGAGGGCATTCCTGAGAGCGTCAATATTGGAGGGATGATTGGCCAGGCCAAGGTAATCGTTGCTGCAAAACGAAAGCAAACGCTTGCCATCAGCGGTCAAAACCGGCTGCTGAGGCCCGGAAATATGCCGGCGCGTTCGGTACAGACCTGCCTGTTTTCGTTGTTCCAGTTCAGCGGTAAAGTCGCGCACGAATAAGTATCCAGAGAAATGACAGGTGGTTATGTTTTCGACTGTTGACGTATTTGCGAGGGCAACTGCGATTTATGGGCGCCGAGCGGGCGGTGGTTTCCGGGATTGTAGAGGGCCAGGGATGGCCCGAAACAAGCGCACAGGGAAGTGCTTGTAGCGTATCCCGGAAACCACCGCCCGCTCGGCGCTTGCACCAATAGAATCAGGCCGACTCAAGAGTGGCGTCATAAAAGAGATGACGGTTAGCCTCATGCTCCAAAGCGCCAACAATCGCCTCTTCCTCCTGCGCCTCAGAAGCACACTGCTCCCGCTGCTCAGGCCGAATACCCAAACGCCGGAACAATGCCATATCCGCATCCGCCTCCGGATTCGCTGTGGTCAGCAGCTTCTCGCCATAGAAAATGGAATTGGCCCCCGCCAGAAAACACAACGCCTGCAACTGCTCATTCATGGCCTCCCGACCGGCAGACAAACGCACATGGGAAGCCGGCATCATGATACGGGCCACCGCAATGATACGAATAAACTCGAAGGGATCCAGATCCTCCACATTCTCCATGGGCGTACCCTTCACCTTCACCAGCATATTCACCGGCACACTTTCCGGATGCTGTGGCAGGTTCGCCAGCTGAACCAGCAGCCCGACCCGGTCATCCTCGTCTTCCCCCATCCCCATAATGCCACCACAGCAAACCTTCATGCCCGCCTTGCGCACGTTATCGAGCGTATCAAGGCGATCCTGGTAAGTACGCGTGGTAATAATATGACTGTAATACTTCTCGGACGTATCCAGGTTGTGGTTGTAGTAATCAAGCCCGGCCGCAGCCAGCTCCTCAGCCTGCTCCGGCTTCAGCATACCGAGCGTCATGCAGGTCTCCAGGCCCAGGGACTTAACCTGCCGGACCATATCCAGAACATAGGGCATGTCTTTCTCAGCCGGGCTACGCCACGCGGCTCCCATGCAGAAACGTGAGGCGCCCTTTTCCCGCGCAGCACGGGCTTCAGCGACCACCTTCTCAAGCTCCAGAAGCTTTTCCTTTTCCAGCCCGGTGTTGTAGTGACCGCTCTGGGGGCAATATTTGCAGTCTTCCGGGCAGGCACCGGTTTTTATTGATAACAGCGTGCTGACCTGCACTTCATTGGGATCGAAATGCTGCCGGTGTACCGATTGGGCACGAAACAACAAATCATTGAAAGGCAGCTGGAAAAGCGACCGGGCTTCTTCAAGCGTCCAGTCGTGACGTAGTGGCGTAGCAGTCATGGGGAAGTCCTGTTAACCTTTATCGGTATCTGGGTTTACGGATGAAACAGATGATAAAGGGACTGAACCGGCTGTCAACCTTAAAGTCAAAAATGGTTAACAGCGAAAGACACAAAGGCCAGTGTGTTGCCTGCCTTTCCCGGGATTCGATCGACGGACTGTGCCGGCTTTGCCGGGCCGATCTTCCAGTCAACGTTTGGCACTGCCGCTGTTGCGCACTGCCATTGCCCTATTCAGGCGCCGAACGGCTTTGCGGCGATTGCCTGGCGTCGCCCCCGCCGTTTGATTTGTCCCTTATACCCTGGCGTTACCAGTACCCCGTCGACAGCATGATCAGCCGCTACAAATACGGCGGCCAGCGCAAATTTGCGAGACCACTGATTGCAGACTTCGCACGCTATCTCGGGTCTGCCCTTGAGGAACGCAGCAATGAGAAACCCGATATCCTGATCCCCTCACCCATGCTGGCCAGTCGCCGCCGTGCCCGGGGTTTCAATCAGGCCCGGGACATTGCGGAGAGGCTGGGGGTGGCGCTGAGCATTCCGGTTGGCGCTGACATTCTGCGCCGTACAAAAAAGGTTCAGGCACAAAGAGGTCTGGGCAGAGAAGCCCGGCTGGCAAACCTCACAGGCGTGTTCAAAGCGTGCGGCCCGGTACCCGACAGGGTCGCCATTGTGGACGATGTGGTAACTACCGGGGCAACCACGCGAGCGCTTGCTTCCGCCTTGCAAGAAGCGGGTGCGCTGCACATTCAGGTATGGGCTCTGGCCCGGACACCGGGGTAGATTTGCAGGGATTCAGCCAGGCAAAAACTAGCCCAGCTTGTCCTGCACCAGGTCGGCAATCGCCAGGCAGGATGTCAGCCCCGGCGACTCTATACCGAACAGATTGACCAATCCCGCAACACCGTGCTCTTTCGGGCCATCAATCCTGAAATCAAAAAAGCCGCCGTGAGCGTCTTTCAGTTTTGGCCGGATACCGGCATAAGCCGGCTGCAGGCGTTCAGGCTCAAGACCGGGCCACCACTGCCTGATGCCCTCAGCAAACGCATGTACCCGCCCGGGGTCAACCCCATAGTCTTCGCGATCAACCCACTCTACATCCGGGCCAAAGCGTGCCTGGCCGGCCAGATCGAGGGTAAGATGAACGCCAAGACCGCCGGGCTCCGGCACCGGGTAGATCAGATGACTGAATGGGTGCCGGCCGCTGTAACTGAAATAGACACCCCGTGCGAACCATTGCGCCGGTTTCTGTGTCTCGGGAAGCCCCGACCAGTTCCGGGTCAGGGGCACCGCACCCAGCCCGGCCGCGTTAACAAGATTCCGTGCTCTGAGCCTGCAGGGCGCGCTGCCACCTACCTGCACCGTGTGCATGCCACCAGTGGACGCAAGGCCCTCGACCGGTGAACGCAAGGCCAGTGAACCCCCGGCGTCTTCCAGCTCGCCAAGCAGCGCGAGCATTAACCCATGGGTATCCACTATGCCGGTTTCCGGCGACCAGAGCGCTGAGCTTGCCCGAACGTCCGGCAGTTGCCGGGCAAGGATCTCGCCATCTACCAGGGACAAATCGACGCCATTGCGCGCCGCTTGCGCCTGAATCTTCTCCAGTTCGGCATCCTGGGCATGGCTGGTGGCGATAATCCATTTGCCACACTTGCGGTGCCCCAGGTTGTGGCTTTCGCAGAAATGATACAACTGCCTGCGCCCCGCAACGCACAGCTTTGCTTTCAGCGAATTTCCGGGGTAGTAGATTCCGGCGTGAATCACCTCACTGTTACGTGAAGAAATACCTTCACCAAAACGATCACCCGCTTCCAGTACAATCACCTCATGGCCGGCCCGGGCAAGTGCGCGAGCCACAGCGAGCCCGATAACACCTGCGCCGATCACTACAGTATCAACTTCCAGAACCTCATTTATCACTGGCTGAACCTGCTCACTGTTGCCCTTTCACTGACAGCTTTGCGTGACCGCAAACCGGAAATGTTTACGTTAACCCAATCCAGAACAGGCCGGAACCCACGGAAACATCCCGTACTCACATTACGGGAGCGCTGCCAAGCAGGTATACTTGGGCGCAACATTTACCAGCCTGGCTTCGCTTTATGATGAACGTTTCCGCCCATCCATACGATGCCCTCACGCCGGACACAATTCTGGATGCCATGGAAGAGGCCGGTTTCGCGGTAAGTGGCCGCCTGTTCGCCCTGAACAGCTATGAAAACCGGGTGTACCAGGTGGGACTCGACGAAGGCGCCCCGATTATCGCCAAGTTCTATCGCCCCGGTCGGTGGAGCGAAGAACAGATTCGCGAAGAGCATGAGTTTACCCGGGAGTTACTGGCGGCGGATATCCCGGTTGTCGCCCCACTGGTGATGCCGTCCGGCGACACACTTGGCAAGCATGGCGACTTCATGTTCGCCGCCTTTAACCAGCGCGGTGGCCAGGCACCGGACACCAGCGTTACCGACACGCTCTACCGGCTTGGCCAGTGGCTGGGACAAATTCATAACATTGGCGCCCTGAAGCCTTTCCGCTACCGCGGCACCTTATCGCTTCTGGAGGCCATTGAAGCCAGCAATCATCTGCTGCTGGAAGGCGACTGGGTTCCCCGCGATCTCCGGCCTGCATGGGACAGCCTGATTCCGGATCTGCTGCGCCACTGCAGGGCACGCATTGACGATGCCGGTGAAGTTGACACCCTGCGGCTGCACGGTGACTGCCACGCCGGTAACATCTTGTGCCGGGACGAGCAGATGCTGTTTGTGGATCTGGACGACTGCCGTTCCGGCCCGGCCATTCAGGATATGTGGCTGTTGCTGAACGGCGATGATCACGAACGCGGTGCCCAGTTGGGGGAGTTGCTGGAAGGCTATGAAACCTTCCGCGACTTCAATCGCCGCGAACGACACCTGATTGAGCCTTTGCGTTGCTACCGCCAGATCAGCCATTGCGCCTGGCTGGCGAAGCGCTGGGATGACCCGGCGTTTCCGCGCTTTTTCCCCTGGTTTGGCCAGCCCAGGTTCTGGTCGGATCAGGTGTTATCCCTGAGAGAGCAACTGGCCGCGCTGCAGGCGCCCTCCATTACATTACCCGGTCAGTACTGACCGGCCATTCACATCCAAAACGAGGTAGGCATGAGCCAGAACGAGGCCCGTTACACCATCCGCAGCCTTATTGTGACCGCACTGGGCGCCATTGTCGGCACCGTACTGGTGCTGGAACTCAGCGGAAGCATCAAGCACTCGGACAACAAGGATCATGTGCCCGTGGGGGATTTCCAGGCGATTCATATCACGCCGGGGGAAACCTTCCGCATGTCGCCCAAGGCCTCTGAACTGCACGCAGCCTGCGAAAACGGTTATCTGGCCATCGCTGCAGATGTAGACCCGTCGTTCCGCGGCATTCTTGTGGATTACAAAAACCGGGGTGTGCGCTGCTATCGCCCGTCACCGACCGCTCCGTCTGCCCTGCCCCAGCCTGAACAACCCGCTGAGCCTGCCAGGGAGGCCGGTAGTGAGTAAGTCCGATCGCTTTGCAGAACCCGTAACCGACCGCCTGTTCGCCACCGAGCGGGAGCCGGAAGATTTTCGCTTTGATGCCGCCGTAGCGCGCGTATTTCCGGACATGATCCGGCGCTCTGTACCCGGCTACACCACCATTATCCCAATGATTGAAGTGATCACCGAGCAGTATGCCCAGGCGGGATCCAACTGCTATGACCTGGGCTGTTCCCTGGGGGCATCAACACTGGCCATGCGCCATGGCATTTCCCACAACGACTGTACGCTGGTAGGTGTGGACAATTCCGCCGCCATGATTGAGCGCTGCGAACACTACATTGCGCTGGACGACCACCCCCTTGCCGTTAGCCTGCGCTGTGAAGACATTCAGAAAACCGAACTCTCCAATGCCTCGGTCACCACTCTGAACTTTACGCTGCAGTTTGTGCCACCCGGGCAGCGCAGCAGCCTGTTACGCAGGATCGCCGGGGCCACAAGACCCGGTGGCGTGCTGATACTGTCGGAGAAAATCCGTTTTGAATCGGAGGATGAACAGGACATTCAGACGCGCCTGCATCACGAGTTCAAGCGCGCCAATGGCTATTCCGATCTGGAAATAAGCCAGAAGCGCAGCGCCATCGAACAGGTGCTGATTCCCGAAACGCTGGCTGCCCACACACAGCGCCTGAAGGATTCTGGCTTTGATCGCGTGCTGGTCTGGTACCAGTGTTTCAACTTCGTATCCATGCTGGCCCTCAAGGCCGGCTGAGCAACCGACGTGGAACAGGCGGATCATGACGCATTTTGACTGGCAAAGCTGTTTCGGACCCTTGCTGGCAGAACTGGAAAGCACTGGCGAAAGCCATTGGGCAGAGGCCATCAAAAGCCAACTGACCCGGCGTTTTGACGACAACCCCCACGGAGATCTGGGGCGCTGGCAGTCAGCACTGGAGAGCCTCCCGGAGATCCCTGACGCAACCTCGGAACTCAACACGTCGGCGGTTACCCTCCACTCCCCCACCAACCTGGATGCCAGCCAGCAGCAAGCGCTTGAAAACGGGCTGCGTGGCCTGATGCCCTGGCGCAAAGGGCCTTTCGACTTCTTCGGTACTTATATCGACAGCGAGTGGCGCTCGGACTGGAAGTGGGACAGGGTATCACCCTACATCGCCGATCTTTCCAAGCGACGTATTCTGGACGTAGGCTGCGGCTCCGGTTACCACTGCTGGCGCATGCTGGGCGAAGGCGCCGGGCGCGTGATCGGAATTGATCCCGGATTGCTGTTCATGTTCCAGTTTCTCAGCGTGAAGCGCTACGTGGGTGCGGCGCCCATCGACCTGCTGCCCATACGCATGGAAGACTTGCCACAAGGGCTCGAAAGCTTTGACACCACCTTTTCCATGGGCGTCCTGTACCACCGCCGATCGCCCCTGGACCATCTCCTGGAACTTAAAGGCACGCTGCGCCGGGGTGGCCAGTTAGTGTTGGAGACTCTGGTTGTAGACGGCCCGGAAGGCTACAGCCTGATGCCGGAAGACCGCTATGGGCAGATGCGCAACGTGTGGTTTCTGCCAAGCTGCGACACACTGCTGCGCTGGCTGGATCGCACAGGCTTTCGCAATGCCCGGGTTGTGGATGTTTCGGAAACCACGACCGATGAACAGCGCAGCACAGACTGGATGCGCTTCAATTCCCTGCAGGACTTTCTGGACCCGGAAGACCCGACAAAAACCATTGAAGGCTACCCCGGACCCAAACGCGCCACTATCGTCGCCGAGAAGCCCTGACAGCAAAAAACCGCCGTGCGGATCAAGGCAGGGCGGTTTTTGTACTGGTTACCGGCTAGCCACCAAACGGGTGACGCAGGGTAATGGTTTCAATCCGGTCCGGGCCGGTGGAAATAATGTCGATGGGCGCTTCAATCTGCTCTTCCAGGAACCTGATGTAAGCCCTGGCGTTTTCCGGCAGTTGCTCAAGCTTTGTCAGGCCGAAGGTGCTTTCACTCCAGCCCGGCAGCTCGACGTAAACCGGCTCTATGTCTGTGTAGCTGTGGCACCCGATAGGCGGGCGGGTCATTTCGCCAGTGGGCGTTTTATAGCCTACGCAGACCTTAACGGTTTCCAGCCCGTCCAACACATCCAGCTTGGTCAGGCATATACCGGACACACTATTGATTTCAATGGCATGGTGCACGGCAACCGCATCGAACCAGCCACAGCGACGGGCCCGGCCGGTTGTGGTACCAACCTCGTTGCCCTTGACGGCCAGGTGTTCGCCCATCTCATCGAAAAGCTCGGTGGGGAATGGACCTGCACCAACGCGGGTGGTGTAGGCTTTGGTAATGCCCAGAACATAATCGAGGTACAAAGGGCCGAAACCCGAACCGGTGGCGGTGCCGCCCGCCGTCGTGTTGGACGAGGTTACAAACGGGTAGGTACCCAGATCAATGTCCAGAAGGGAGCCCTGGGCACCTTCAAACATAATGTCTTCACCGCGTTTGCGGTAGCCGTGCAGCAAATCCGTTACATCGGCTGCCATTGGCAGGATTTCCTCGCCCATCTCCTTCAGTTCTTCCAGAGCCGCGTCAATATCCTCGGCTTCTTCCTTGAAGTATTCGGTCAACACAAAGTTGTGATAGGACATGATCTCCCGCAGTTTTATCTCGAAATCTGCCGGGTTGCACAAATCACCAAGACGAACCCCGCGACGGGATACCTTGTCTTCATAGGCAGGACCAATACCACGCCCGGTGGTGCCGATTTTATCGTTACCCATGGCGCGCTCGCGAGCCTGGTCAATACGAACATGAGTGCGCAGAATAATCGGGCATGCGAGGCTGATTCGCAGCCGGTCTCTTACGGCTACCCCGGAAGCTTCCAGGCCCCGGACTTCTTTCAGCAGAGCTTCCGGCGACAGCACAACACCATTGCCAATCAGGCACTGGACATTCTGCCGGAGAATACCGGAGGGAATCAGGTGCAGGGCTGTTTTCTTTCCGTCAATAACCAGGGTATGGCCGGCGTTGTGCCCCCCCTGGAAACGAACCACCGCCGCAACTTTTTCAGTCAGCAGATCGACGATCTTACCCTTGCCTTCATCACCCCACTGGGTGCCCAGCACAACAACGTTTTTACCCATGATTCTCTCTCAATGCGCCCGCAACATGGCGTGCGTCTTGCAAATTTGGCAAATATACCTTCATGTGTTCACAACAGCCCGCCGCTGTCAGCCCAGCGCCTGAACGACCCAATGATCACCCTGTTTTACCAGTTTACGGTCACACCCCCGGGCTGCGGGATCTTCTCCGTTGTCTTCAGGCAACGCCCGGACGACGGTATCGGTCTTCCTCAGCTCCGAAATCTTCTGCTCCAGTACTGCGTCTCTCTCGGCAGGGGCCCACACCGCCCGGGCGGGCCTGACCGGGCGATCACCCAGGGTCACCAGCGCCCGTATATCAAGGCTGAACCCTGTGGCCGGGCGGGCCCGCCCAAAATCGCTGCCAATGGCATCGTAACGACCACCCTTGGCAACCGAATCGCCGTGCCCCGGCACATAGGCCGCAAACACCAGCCCCGTGTGATAGTTGTAACCGCGCAGCTCACAAAAATCGAACCCGAAACTGACCTCCGGGAAGTCACTCTCGAGCATCCTGGCCACCCGACCCAGTTGGTCCAGTGCCGCACCAAGGTTCTCGGAAGCGCCCTCCAGAATTCTGCGCGCCTCGGCCAGTGCTTCCGGACCACCGCTGACACGGGCAAGTTCCCGCAGGCGGGCACCGGCTGATCCGCTCGGACAATCGCCCAGCAATCCGTCCAGTTCGGGTACCGACTTGCGCGCCATGGCATCGAAAATAGCAGCACTTGTGTCGCGATCAAATTCGGCTTCGCCAATCAGGCTCTCGTAGATGGACACATGCGCCAGATCCAGATGAACACTGGGCAGTCCGGCCACACGAAGGGCTTCAAGCATCAGGCTGATCACTTCCATATCCGCCGATTCGGAAGCACTGCCAAAAAGTTCACAGCCCGCCTGAATCGGCGTGCGCCCGGTCAGCATGTGCCTCGGGCGGGTATGCAGCACATGCCCGGCGTAGCAAAGGCGTGTAATCCCGTCCTGCCCCAGGGTGTGGGCATCAATCCGTGCAGCCTGGGGAGTCATATCCGCGCGCACACCCATCATGCGACCGGTCAGTTGATCAGTCAGCTTGAAGGTCTGCAACTCCAGATCGTGTCCGGTTCCGGTAAACAGGGATTCGAGGTATTCAATCAGCGGCGGGATTACCAGTTGGTAGCCCCAGCGTTGGCAGGTATCCATTACATCCCGGCGCAGGGATTCTATCTGCCCGGCCAGTGGCGGCAAGATATCCTCCACCCCGTCCGGCAGTAACCAGCGATCAGATACTGTCATGAGATTCCGTTGTCCATCCTGCCAGCCCCACTCTTGGTGCTGTGAAGGCGCGCAGGTTTTTAAGGTGACATTCGGGGCAGAAAAACCCGAACCAAAACCTGAGGGATTTTACACTGTTGGTGAACACAAAAAAACCGGAATACCTGGGCATTCCGGTTTTTTGCGCGCAGAGCGGGGTTCAGCTTCCGCCCTTTGAATCCTTGAGGAATTTCATGAATTCACTGTCGGAGTCAATAACCATGATGTCGTCTTTGCTTGAGAAGGTATTCCGGTAGGCCTGCAGGCTACGGTAGAAACTGTAGAACTCGGGGTTGGAGCCATAGGCTTCTGCGTAGATACGGGCGGCCTCACCATCGCCTTCACCACGGGTTTCCTCCGCAGCTGCAAAGGCTTCTGCGAGGGTAACCGTTTTCTGGCGATCGGCATCGGCGCGAATACCTTCAGCCAGCTCGCGGCCTCTGGACCGGAATTCCTGGGCCAGCTTCTCGCGCTCTGTGGCCATTCGGCGATACACGTTCTCACTGACCTGCCCCGGGAACTCGATTGCCTTGACCCGGATATCCATGACCTCAATACCGAACTCGGTGGTTGAGGTTTCGTTCACACGGTCACGCAGGGTGTGCATCAGCTCATCACGCTGCCCCGAAACAACCTCGTGCATGGTACGAATACCGAACTCGTCACGCAGCCCGTTATCCACCCGGGACAGGAGCAGTGACTGGGCGCGAAACTCATCGCCGCCTGTCGCCCGATAGAACTGATCCACATCGCGGATCTTCCAGGCAATGTAGGAGTCTACATCCAAGGGCTTCTTTTCGACCGTCAGGTACTGCCGCGACGGCAGATCCATGGTCAGCACACGGATATCAAACTCCCGAACCTGATCAATCACCGGCACCTTGAAGTGAATGCCGGCCTGGATATCGGTTTCAACCAACTCGCCAAACCTGAGCATGACCCCACGGTGGGTTTCCGGGATGATGAAAACACTCGACAACACAAGCAGGACAACAATCAGGGCGCCTGCAAGGCCCACTACACCTTTAGGTCCCATGATTATCTGCTCCTCCGTACATTAGTGTCCTGCCTGGTTCGCAGCTCCTGGATAACACGATCCGTCAGCGCCTGGATATCCGCCTGACTGCCACTTCCACCGGATGACTGGTTTCCACCCCGGGGCAGTGCACCCTGGGTGAGCCGGTCCAGTGGCAGGTACATCATGTTGCCGCTGCTTTCAGTGTCTACAAGGATCTTGCTGCTGTTAGACAAAACAGTCTCCAGTGTTTGCAGGTACATACGCTCGCGCGTGACTGTTGGCGCGGTCTGGTATACCGCCAGCAACTCAAGGAAGCGGGCGGTTTCACCACGGGCGCGCTCAATCACTTCCTGCTTGTATGCACTCGCTTCTTCGATCATGCGCTGGGCCTGACCACGGGCTTCGGGAACCACCTTGTTACGGTAGGTTTCCGCCTCTTCCTTCACCCGCTGCTCGTCCTCACGGGCACGCTGAACTTCACGGAATGCGTCCTGGACGGCTGGCGGCGGCTGAGTGCTTTCAACGTTAACCCGGACAATTTCAAGACCGGTTCCGTATTCCTGAAGGAAACCCTGGAGACGCTGCTCAACACGAACGGCCAGTTCTGCACGACCTTCCGTGAGCACATCATCCAGTGAGGAACTGCCCACCTCGTGGCGCAGGGCGCTGTCGGTTGCGAAGGCTAAAGCCTGGTTGGAGTCCCGCACGTTCAACACGTAATCGCGGGCATCGCCCACGCGATACTGAACCTGCAGGTCAACTGTGACCAGGTTTTCGTCCTGGGTCAGCATCTGACCGCTGGATTCAGCGGTTCTCACATTGGTAACACGCACCTTGGTAACGTCATCAATCAGCGGAACCTTGAACCTGAGGCCCGGGCTCTCTGTTTTCGAGTATTCACCAAAACGCAGAACAACCGCGCGCTCCTGTTCGTCTACCGTATAGAAAGACTGGAAAATTACGTAGCCCAGGGCCAGTATGGCAATCAGTGCCAGCACTGCTCCGAAACTGCCCGCGCTTCCCGAACCGCCGCCGTCACTGCCACCGCCGGACTTCTTGCCTTTCCCCCCCAGCATCTTGTTGAGCTTGTCCAGGCCCTTTTTCAGCGCCTCATCAAGGTCTGGTGGTCCCTGATCATTACCGCGCCGACCGCCACCGGTTCCCCAGGGATCGTTGTCGTTGCGGTTTCCACCCGGTTCATTCCAGGCCATAGTGCTCTCCGTTCCTAACTTGTCGAATGGCTGCAAATACTAGGGATTTATCATCGCCCCGGCAATAGCTGCTGTGGTTTCAGGCGTGCCCGGCTTCCAGGCGCACCGTTTCTTCACTCATGCCGGCACGGCTCAGGAGCTGAAGCCAGTCCCGGCGCTGCAACCGGGTTTCAAGAATTGTTTCTCCGGTTTCACGATGCTCTTCGCTGAGCACCGAGCCCGCCTCGTGCAGGAGCGCTCGTAGCTTGCCGTCAGCAGGCCCGAGCAGAACAAAGTAGTGTACAACATCTTCCGCCAGCCGCTCGACGATGGCATCGTAAAGGCCATCCAGCCCCTCTCCCGTAACCGCCGAGACCCAGGCCCGCACCGGCAATCCATCTTCGTTACGCTCAACCCGTGGTGCAAAAGTGTCCAGCAGGTCTATTTTGTTGAACACCTGCAGCACCGGTATCTCATCGGCTCCGATTTCGGCCAGTACGCTTTCAACCTGCTCCATGTTTTCATCGCGACGGCTGTCGTGGCTGTCAACAATGTGTAGCAGAAGAGTCGCTTCCGTGGTCTCTTCCAGGGTTGCCCGGAAGGCCTCAACCAGCTTGTGCGGCAGATGCCGGATAAAGCCTACGGTATCCGCCATTACGACCGGCCCGATGTCCGGAAGTTCCAGGCGCCTCAGCGTAGGGTCCAGCGTTGCAAAGAGCTGGTCTGCAGCATATACGGAAGATGTGGTCATTCGGTTGAATAAGGTGGATTTGCCAGCGTTGGTATAACCCACCAGCGATATTGTGGGAATGTCGGCTCGCTTGCGTGCACGGCGCCCCTGGTTACGCTGCCTGCGAACCTTTTCAAGCCGCTTGTGGATGGATTTGATGCGCTCCCGCAGCAGCCGGCGGTCGGTTTCCAGCTGGGTTTCACCGGGGCCACGCAGGCCAATACCGCCTTTCTGGCGCTCAAGGTGAGTCCAGCCTCGCACAAGGCGGGTTGACATGTGATCAAGCTGGGCCAGCTCCACCTGCAGTTTGCCTTCGTGTGTGCGTGCACGCTGCGCAAAGATATCCAGTATAACGCCGGTACGATCCAGCACGCGACACTTGAGCTCACGCTCAATATTGCGTTCCTGGCTGGGGCTGAGAGCATGATTGAACAGGACAACATCAGCTTCGTGCAGGATTACCGCATCGCGGATTTCTTCCAGCTTTCCTTCCCCTACGAACAACCTGGGGCTGGGTTGCTTGCGGGATCCGGTGATCGTTCCAACAGCTTCAACGCCGGCAGAGGCCACCAGCTCCCGGAACTCATCCGGATCTTCAGAGCCGTCGTGAGCGGAAAAATCGATGTGGACGAGTATCGCTCGCTCACCTACATCCGGGCGATCAAACAATGGGCATCAACTCCACTATAGTTGGCTTGTAAACGTCATAAAAACAAACACCCGCGACCGGCAGAACCCAGAGGTTCGTCGGGAACGCGGGTGGCAATACCGGAAACCCGGGCCAATCAGTCTTCGGCTTCACCTTCACCAGCCGGGTTCTGCTGTGGAATGCGTACATTCCGGGCAGGCACTACGGTGGAGATTGCGTGCTTGTATACCATCTGGCTGACCGTGTTTTTCAGCAAAATCACAAATTGGTCAAAAGACTCTACCTGCCCTTGCAGTTTGATGCCGTTAACCAGAAAGATGGAAACCGGGATGCGTTCCTTGCGTAAGGCATTAAGGTAAGGGTCTTGTAACGAGTGCCCTTTTGACATGTGTGTTCTCCTGTTTATTAGTAAATGCAAATCGTCAGTATTCAGAGCTAAATGTGGTGCGAAGTCTGACTTTTTTCAAGGCTGCGTCAACGATAAACCCGTCTTCGCTGTTCAGCCAGTTCAAGCCGGACCACTTGCGAAGCCATGTGAGCTGCCGTTTGGCCAGCTGACGAGTGGCCGCAACGCCTTTGCTTACAAATACGTCATAATCATCGGCACCGGCCAGATAACTCCAGGCCTGGCGATAACCGACACAACGCATGGAAGGGAGATCCGGGTGCAGATCACCTCTGGCCATCAGAGCCCGCACTTCATCCAGAAACCCTGCTTCCAGCATATTTATAAAGCGCTGATGTATCCTTTCATGGAGCACCCGTCTCTCCGGAGGCGCCATGGCAAGCTGCGTGACAGTATACGGAAGGGATGCTGTTTCGTCTGCCTGCCATTGGGTAAAATACGTGTAATCCTCAATGCTCCCACGGCCTGTGTCTTGCAGGGGCGAGGGATTATCTTTCGCCTCCCAGAAAGACGAGATCGGCCGACCGGTCAGGCGCACGACTTCCAGCGCCCGCAACAGGCGCTGGCGGTTATTGGGGTGGATCAGTTTTGCCGCCACCGGGTCAACCGCCTGCAGCTCATCGTGCAGGGTTTTCCAGCCAAGACTGTCGGCCTCGGCTTCCAGAGTCCTGCGCAGCCCGGGGCTGGCAGCGGGTAGCCCGGACATACCATGCAACAGCGCCTTGAAGTACATCATGGTTCCGCCCACCAGCAGCGGAATGCGACCCGCACGGGATATACGATCCATTTCAATCAAGGCATCCCGGCGAAAATCCGCAGCCGAATAGATTTCCGCCGGATCGCAAATATCAATCAGCCGGTGGGGAGCACGCGCCAGTTCGTCCGCCGTGGGTTTGGCCGTGCCAATATCCATGCCACGGTAGATCATGGCCGAATCCACACTGATGATGTCGCAAGGCAGACGCGCGCAAAGTGCCATGGCCAGATCGGTCTTGCCGGAGGCGGTCGGCCCCATAAGGAAGATGGCTGGCGGCCCGGCCTGCTTATCAGGGGTGTCCGGGGCGTTCGATGTCCGGGGCATGAGCCTAGCGCCCTCGCAAAAACAGTTTATCCAGCTCCGCCAGTGTAACCAGCGTCCAGGTTGGGCGCCCATGGTTACACTGGCCGCTGCGTTCCGTGGCTTCCATGTCCCGCAACAAGGAGTTCATTTCGGGTATGGTCAACTGGCGATTTGCCCGCACCGAACCATGGCACGCCATAGTGCCCAGAAGCTCATGGGTAACAGCCTCTACCCGGTCGCTCTGGCCGTGCTCAATCAGATCAGACAGTACATCCCGCACCAGCTGTTCGGTATCCGCGCCCCTGAGTAATGCGGGCACCTGCCTGACCGCCAGGGTCTCCGGCCCGATACGTTCAATCTGCAATCCTAGCTGTTGCAACTCTTCTCCATGGGTTTCCGCCAGCGCTGCTTCTTTCTGGCTGACGGCAAGGGACAGGGGCACCAGCAACGGCTGGCTCTTGAGGTCCTGTTCCGCCAGCGCGCGCTTCATCCGTTCATAGGTGATGCGCTCGTGGGCGGCGTGCATGTCCACAACAATCATGCCGGCGGTGCTTTGGGCCAGGACATATATACCGTGCAACTGGGCAATGGCATAACCCAGTGGCGGCTCGTCTGTATCTCCTCCTGCTGGCAGGTCTGCGGCGGTGGAGGGCCTTGCGGCGCCGCCGTCAAACGAAACCGGCTCTTGCCCGGCACTGACACCACCGCCCCCCAGGGACCGGTAAAACGCCATCTGGTCACTGGCCCGCCACTCCTGCCGGGGTGCTGCCTGCCCTCCGACCCCCCTTGTTCCAGCCTGACCGCCAAACGAAGGTGCATGCGACTGGCTGCTCCAGGCTTGCGGTTGGGATTGTGTGGCTGCATCAGCCGGGGCCTCCACCTGCCCCGCGACCTCCCCGCCGAAGGACTGGGCCATTGCACCCCGAAAATGATCGTCTGGCCGCACATCCGCCAGCGCTTTGTGCAAGGTGCGGAAAATAAAGTCATGCACCAGCCGGCCATCCCGGAAGCGCACTTCGTGCTTGGTGGGGTGTACGTTCACATCCACTGTGGCGGGGTCGACTTCAAGGTAGAGTACGAACGCCGGATGACGGTTGTTGTACAACACATCGCGGAAGGCCTGACGCACAGCATGGGCAACCAGCCGATCACGGATAACCCGGCCATTGACAAAGAAATACTGCAGATCAGCCTGGCTGCGTGAGAAGGTGGGCAGGGCTACCCACCCCCAAAGACGCAAACCTGTGGCTTCCGCATCAATGACCACCGCATTGTCTACGAATTTCTGGCCACACAGGGCGCCAATGCGACGCTCCCTGTCCAGTGCGGACTGCGCCGGCCGGAGATTCTGAACAACACGCTGATTGTGGCGCAGGGTAAAACCCGCATTAAACCGGCTCAGCGCCTGACGTCGCACGCATTCTTCCACATGATTGAATTCGGTTTTTTCGGTGCGCAGGAACTTGCGCCGGGCGGGAGTATTAAAAAACAGATCACGAACTTCCACGGTGGTGCCTACCGGGTGCGCCGCCGGGGAGATTCGCGCGTCCATATCACGGCCTTCCACTTCCACCCGGGAAGCGGCCTCCTGCTGGTCGGTGCGGGATGTAAGGGTAAGGCGCGATACAGAGCTGATACTGGCCAGCGCTTCACCCCGGAATCCGAGTGACGCTACGGATTCGAGATCGTCGAGGCTGGATATTTTACTGGTGGCATGGCGGCTGAGCGCCAGCGGCAAGTCATCCTCGGCAATACCACTGCCGTCGTCACGCACCCGGATCAGTTTTACACCGCCCTGCTCCACTTCAACATCTACACGGTCTGCGCCGGCATCGAGCGCGTTTTCAACCAGTTCCTTGACAACGGATGCAGGGCGCTCAACCACCTCGCCCGCGGCAATCTGGTTTGCCAGCCGCGGCGAGAGCAATCGGATGGAGGGCATGTTTCGGGGCTACCTCTTGTTCAGTAACGATAATCAGGATGAGGGAATTCGAATCGTTTGCCCTACCATAACACGGTCATCCCTCAGGCCGTTAAACTGCATCAATTCGCTTACGGTGGTCTGGTTTTCCCGAGCCACGGCCGACAGCGTATCGCCACTGCGCACCTTGTACTGGCTTACACGGTTGCCATCCTGATTCTGATTCTGTTTTTGCCACGCCAGCAGAGTGCCAGGCGGAGGCGTTTTGCGGAAATACTCATCAATGCCGCTCATGATGGCACCCGCCAGCTTTCGGCGATACCAGTCGGTAGCCAGGTTCTTTTCTTCCTGCGGGTTGGAGATAAAACCTGCCTCCACAAGAATCGAGGGGATATCGGGGGACTTGAGCACGGCAAATGCCGCCTGCTCGACACCGGGCTTGTGCAGACGAGCGACACCGTCGAGCTTGCCCAGCACAGAACTGCCCACGCCCAGACTGGCATTGATGCTGGCTGTCATGGACAAATCGAGCAACACGCCTGCAAGCATGTCATCCCGCCCGTCCAGGGATACGCCGCCGGTGCCACCGATAAGGTCAGAACGATTTTCACTCTGTGCCAGCCAGCGCGCGGTCTCACTGGTGGCGCCGCGCTGGGAAAGCGCGAACACCGAGGCACCTTTGGGCTGAGGTGTACGGAACGCATCGGCATGCACAGATACAAACAGATCTGCATTGTACTTGCGAGCCAGAATGGTGCGATTTCTCAAGCCGATGTAGTAATCTCCGGTGCGCGTGAGCTTGGCAGTGTATCCTGGCTGTTTATTAATCAAATCCGCAAGGATGTGTGCCATTTTCAGCACCACATCTTTTTCCCGGGTGCCACGGGGGCCTATGGCACCCGGGTCCTCACCGCCGTGGCCCGCATCAATAACCACAATGACATCGCGCTTGCCGCTAGAATCGTGGGTTACCGTTGGCCTGGTTGCCTTTTCCAGGCGACTGCCACTCTCATCAATCAGATCCACCACCAGGCGGTGCCCATACTGCTGATTCGGTTCGAGCTGAAAACTCCGGGGCTTGATGTCGCTGGCGAGGTCCAGAACAACTCTCAAATCCGTGCCATTACGGGGTGCACTGCGAATACGGCGAACCGGGCTGCCAGACAGGTCGAGCTTGTCGAAATCTGCTCGTAGCCGGGTATTTTTAAGATCGATCACCAGGCGCGAGGGATTACTCAGTGCGAACATGTTGTGATCAACCTTGTCCTTGGTATCCAGTACCAGGCGGGTGTGATCCGGGGCTGGCCAGATACGGACGCCCTCCACCTGGGTCCCGGCCAGCACCGGCAAAGCAGCCAGGAGTAACCACACAGACACCAGGGCTGATGTTATTTTCATTGCCAGCTTCCGTTTTGTCATACCGATTGCCTGTTTATCCCGTGCCGGCCCGCCCGTTAGTGATCCGGCCCGACCAGTTCCAGTTCGTTCAACAGCGATGCGCCCAGTTCAGTACGGGCCCTGACAACTACTGAGCGCCCTTCACCCTGAGGCTCCAGATGAATTTCAAGATCCGGCTCAGGCAACAGCCCTTCGCCACGCTCAGGCCATTCAACAAGACAGACGCTCCCGCCATTGAAGTAATCCCTGATCCCCATATATTCCAGCTCTTCAGGGTCGCCCAGCCTGTACAAATCAAAGTGATACACGGGCGGCTCCAGATCCTCGTATGGTTCAACCAGAGTATACGTGGGGCTCTTCACCGCCCCTGCATGCCCCAGACCCTGGACAATCCCCCGGCTGAGTGTGGTTTTTCCCATCCCGAGTTCACCTTCGAGAAAAACAGTCAGGCCCTTGCCCGATTCCTTTGCCAGACGCGCCAACTCACCGCCCAGCTTCTCTGTCTCGGCTTCAGTATCCAGAAACAGCCTGCGTTCGTTCCCGAAAATGCTCATATCTCCTCCCCGCTGCTGTTACTGGCGGGCTCTGACTCCCGGAAAACCTGTGGTAATGCATCAATCACATCAGTAGGTATCAGACCCATATACCCTTTGCTTGCAGACGCTCTGCGGGCAGCCTCAAGATGCACTACCGCCCCGAGGATCGCGGCACGGGCCGGCGTTTCCGCACCCCGTGTGCAATCCGGCATTTGTGCATAAAGCGCACCGATAATCCCGGAAAGCACATCTCCCATGCCTCCGGTCGCCATGCCCGGATTACTGCCACCGGCAATATCCACAGTTTCGGGGCGGGAGGCGATAATCGTTCCGGCACCCTTGAGCAACACCACGCCGCCATAACGGGACTGCAATTTGCGGGCTGCGGAAATGCGATCCGCTTCCACTTCCGGCACCAGGCAACCCAGCAGCCTTGCGGCTTCACCCGGGTGCGGCGTCAGCACCTGGTTGCTGGCAGGCGTCACCACACGGGATGACAACAGGTTCAGAGCATCGGCATCGAGCACACGGGGTTTTCCGCTTTCGACCACCTGCTGCAACATCTGTTGCCCCCAGGAACTCTGCCCCAGACCAGGGCCGCACACGACCACGGTTGCCGCCGCAAGCAAGGCCGGTAATTCCGAGCCATGAATCAGGCCGTGAACCATCACCGACGGGCACCGTGCCAAAGCGGCAGTGACATGTTCGGGCCGGGTTGCCAGTGAAACCAGGCCGGCGCCGGAGCGCACAGCCGCTTCTGCCGCCAGCAAGCCGGCGCCGCCGAATCCGCGGTCGCCGGCTACAATCAGAACATGGCCGAACCGCCCTTTATGGGCGTTAGCTGGCCTGGCTGGCAACCAGTTCCGGACAGCCTGCCAGTGCTGTAACCTTGCGACGGGGTTTTCGCCACTCCCGGCAACACCGGTTTCAGCCTTCAGCGATTCAAAAATAACATCGCCACACACTGCCACTCCCTGGCCGGTGTACAGGCCAACCTTGCGGCCTATAAAGGTAACCGTCATGGTTGCCTGCACCACGTCACCTTCCACAGCGCCGGTGGTGGCATTCAGCCCGGAGGGCAGATCAACGGCGAGTACCGGAAGCCCTGAGTTGTTGCACCGCACAATCAGGCCTGCAAACGGCTCTCTGGGTGCACCCGACACGCCAGTACCGAGCATGGCATCAACAATCAGCCCGGCGGCTTCGAACAGGGAAGCCAGCTCCGGCTCGTCGATGTCTTCCAGTTGCCGCACTTCAACGCCATTCGCAATGGCCTTCTGCCAGGCCTTGCGGGCATCACCGGTTAACTTTTCCACCGGCGCAACGGCAACACAGTGCACGGTCAATCCATGCCGTACAGCATTGGCTGCCACCAGATAGCCGTCACCACCGTTATTCCCAGCCCCACAGAGAACCAGCAAGGGCTCGACACCGGGCCAGCGAACCAGCAACCGGCGAAATGCCGCCCGCGCTGCGGATTGCATGAGGTCAAAACCATCAACGCCCTGTTTTTCGATCACATATTGATCTATGCGGCGTACAGAATCGGCGGAAAACAGCGCATCTGATAAACTGCCTCCAGCGTGCTGTGGCATGAGCCTTTGCTCCCGTTACAGAAACCGGTTTAAGAAAATTGGCCAGCTATCTGTAAAGCATAGCAAAACCATGGAAAAGGTCATAACTTAATCAAATTAAATATCTGTACCCCCGGCTCCGGCATGGCGGGCACATTAACGGTACTTATGAGCACCACTGAAACAGACATTTTTCCAACACCCGAACTGGCTGATTTGCCTGCACTTATCCGGCAATGGGCCAAAGAACTCGGGTTTTCGGATGCGGGCATCACCAGGGCAGATACCGGTGAGCATGCCAGGCACCTGCAAGACTGGCTCGACAAGGGCTACCAGGGGGAGATGGAGTATATGGGCCATCACGGGGACAAGCGCTACACGCCGACATCCCTGGTGCCCGGCACGACCCGCGTCATCTCTGTACGCATGGATTACATGCCAACACCGGACAGCCCGAAAGAAGCGCTTACTAACCGGGAAAACGCCTATATTACCCGCTACGCTCTTGGCCGTGACTATCACAAGCTGATGCGGAAGCGGCTGGCCACCCTGGCAAAGAAGATTGACGATGTGGTGAGCGGCTATGATCACCGGGCTTTTGTGGACAGTGCTCCGGTGCTGGAGCGAGCGCTCGCGCAGCGGGCTGGGCTGGGCTGGATCGGCAAGAACAACATGCTGATACATCCGAAGGCGGGATCCTTCTTTTTTCTGGGTGAAATATTCACCAGTGCGCCTTTGCCGGTAGACTCCGCTTTTGCAACCGACCATTGCGGCAGTTGCTCTGCCTGCCTGGACATGTGCCCTACAGACGCTTTTGTGGGCCCCCATGAACTGGACGCCCGGCGCTGCATCAGCTATCTCACTATTGAACTTAAAGGCAGTATTCCGGAGGAATTGCGCCCGTTAATGGGCAACCGGGTTTTTGGTTGTGACGATTGCCAGCTTGTGTGCCCCTGGCAGAAGTTTCAGAAGCCGACCCGTGAAGACGACTTCCAGCCCAGGCACGGCCTGAACAACAGTTCGCTGGCGGAGCTGTTTTTGTGGACGGAAGAGCAGTTTCTGAAGTGCACGGAGGGTTCGGCTATTCGCCGAACAGGTTACGAGGGATGGTTGCGCAATCTGGCGGTTGGACTGGGCAATGCGCCTTCAACCATTCCGGTGATTGAGGCTCTGAAGCAGCGCGCGGACTATCCCTCAGAGATGGTCCGCGAGCATGTCCGATGGGCTTTGGCCCGGCACGGTTTATAGTTTGAAGAAGTGTTCCCGGTAGTGGCGCAGTTCGTTAATGGAATCGCGGATGTCATCCAGGGCCAGGTGGCTGCCCTGTTTTTTAACGCCTTCGAGTACGTCCGGTCGCCAGCGGCGGGCCAGTTCCTTGACGGTGGAGACGTCCAGGTTGCGGTAGTGGAAGAAGTCTTCAAGCTCGGGCATGTATTTCACGAGGAAGCGGCGGTCCTGGCCGATGCTGTTGCCGCACAGGGGGGACTGGCCTTTTTCCAGGTACTGTTTGAGGAAGGCCAGGGTTTTTTGCTCGGCTTCGGCTTCTGAAATTTTGCTTTCGCGCACACGGTTGGTGAGGCCACTCTCGCCATGGGTTCGGGTGCACCATTCGTCCATGGCGTCGAGCAGGCTGTCGGGTTGGTGGATGGCGATGACGGGGCCTTCGGCGATCAGATTCAGCTCGGAATCGGTGATGATGGTGGCCATTTCGATGATGCGTTCTTTTTCCGGGTCAAGGCCGGTCATTTCCAGATCAATCCATACCAGGCGTGCTTCTGCTGACATTCTGCTTTCCTTATTCATCAAACATCGGTGGCAGGTGGAGCTGCCTTTCACCTACCGGGAACCGCTACAAGCACATCCATGTGCGCTTGACTCCGGCCATCCATGGCCTCCGACATTCCCGGTAGGTGAAAGGCAGCCCCACCCCATGATTTGGCGTTATATCGTAGGTGAAACAGCCATATTAAAGCCGCACAAAGCTTATTGAAGTATGATGGCACAGCAACCACACCACTTACATCCGTGTTAACTGAGACCCTATGGCAAAACGGCAACTGAACAAGCAACAGCAATTCCGGATCAAGAAGATTCAGGAGGAACGTGCAGCCCGGGCAGCTCGTAAAGAGAAGGCCGTGCAGGCGCAGGCGGAGGCCGGCGAGCTGGGGCCCGAGCAGGAAGGGTTGATTATTGCCCACTATGGGCAGCAGCTGGATGTGGAAGCGCTGGAGGGTGAGCACAAGGGTGAGGTTGTGCGCTGCTTTGTTCGGGCGAATATCGACAGCCTGGTAACAGGTGACCGGGTTATCTGGCGACCGGGCAAGAATGAGACAGGGGTGATTGTGGCCCGCTGTGAACGTAAAAATCTGCTGCAGCGGCCAGATAACTTCGGGGCGGTGAAACCGGTTGCAGCGAATATTGATCATATAATTCTGGTGATCGCGCCGGAGCCGGAGCCCCACGACAATCTCATTGACCGGTATCTGGTGGCCTCCGAGGTTACGGATATTCCCGCGGTGATTCTGCTGAATAAGACGGATCTGATCACGGATGACAACCGGGAGCAGATTGATGCGCTGCTGGCGCCTTATGCGGCCCTGGGTTATGAAATTGTTCGCACGTCTGCGGTGCAGTTCGATGGCGGGCCTTCGCCGGAGGTTGAGGCCCTGGTGAAGGGCAAGACCAGTGCCTTTGTGGGTCAGTCGGGGGTTGGCAAGTCGTCGATTATTCAAACCCTGATGCCGGATGAGGCGATTCGTGTGGGTGCGGTTTCTGAAAGCACCGGCAAGGGGGTGCACACCACCACAACGGCCAAGCTGTTCCACTTGCCGATGGGCGGCGATCTAATTGATTCACCAGGTATCCGGGAGTTCGGTCTGTGGCATATGACGCCACAGGAAATCGAGTACGGGTTTCGCGAGATTCGTGAGGTGATGGGCTACTGCAAGTTCCGAAACTGCCGGCACATGGGGGACCCGGGGTGTGCCATTGATGCGGCCGTGGAGTCGGGCAAGCTCAGCCCTGAGCGGCGGCGCAGTTTTCACCGGATACTTCAGGACATGGCGGAACAGCAGTCCCGGGGCCTGAAAGTCGACTGATACGTTATTGCCGGGAGATCTACCAGTCCAGCTCGCCCGGGGCAGGCGTCTTTTTCTCCTCCAGCCATTCACCACTTTCCAGCTTTTCCATCGCTTTCTTTTGCTCTTCCTCCGAAGGGGCAGTGAGATCGATCAGGGGCGCACCTTTGGCACTGGCGCTGCTGTGAATGCTGCTTACGGTTTTTTTGTTGAGTACGATTATGGCTATGCGGCGGTTTACCGGCGCCGTGGGCTCGTCTTGATTAAACAGTACAGAATCGCTCAGCCCCACCACTCGTGCAATCTGCTGGGGACGCACACCACCGGCCACAAGAGCCCGGCGGGCGGTATTCGCACGATCTGCGGACAGCTCCCAGTTGGTGTAACCGGGGCGCCCGCCGAAAGGGGTGGCGTCGGTATGGCCGGTGATGCTGAGCTTGTTATCGACGGCTCCGAGAGTTTTTGCCAGTTCGAACAGGATTTCCTGGGAATAGTATTTCAGCTCGGCCTTGCCGCTATCGAACATGGGGCGACCGGAGCGATCCACGATCTGGATTCGCAGCCCCTCGTTTGTAATGTCGATCAACAGCTGGTCTTTGAATTCCTGCAGGGTTTCGTTCTCTTCAATGCGCTGTTTGAGCTCCTGAAACAGTTCTTCCATGCGGCGCTGTTCGAGAGTTTCCGAGAGGCTGTCCACCACGTTTTCACTGAGCGAAATATCGCTGGATTCAACATCCGGGCTGGCCTGGTTGATGACCGAGGCACTGCCCTCGAGATCTACTGGATTGGGAGATCCGCCCTCGGTAAAACCCACCGGGTCGCGAAAATAACCCTCCACCGCCTTCTTCTGCTCCGGAGAGGCGGTTGCCGTCAGCCAGAGCACCAGAAAGAACGCCATCATCGCGGTGGCGAAGTCTGCAAAAGCCACCTTCCACGAGCCACCATGATGGCCTGCGGCAACCACTTTTTTTCGCTTGATGATTATGGGTTGCTGTTCCACGGGCTCACTCCGGGCTCAGATTGCGCTATTTGCCACGCACATGGTCGTTCAGTTCCTGAAAGCCAGGGCGTTTGTCCGTAGGCAGCGCTTTGCGACCGAACTCGATGGCCATCTGGGGCGCCTGCCCGGAAACTGTCGCAACGATGGCGGATTTGACGCATTCGTAAGCTTTAAGTTCGTATTTCGCTGCGTGTTCCAGGGCAATGGATGTCGGGCCCACGAAGCCATACCCCATCCAGATACCCAGGAAGGTTCCCACCAGCGCCGCTGCCACGCTCAAACCAATGCGTTCAGGCCCTTCGGTGAGGAAGTTCATGGTAATAACAATGCCCAGCACAGCGGCCACGATGCCCAACCCCGGCAAGGCATCGGCAATTTTATTCACAGCATGGGCAGGTTCTTCAAGTTCGCGCTGGCGGCTGTCAATTTCGTTCTCCATCATGCCTTCCAGCTCATGGGTAGCCATATTGCCGGCGCTGATAATCCTCAGATAATCGGTAATAAAGGCAAGCAACTCTTTTGATTTCATGACTGCCGGATAGCGGCTGAAAATCTCGCTGGCTTCCGGATTATCTATATCTTCTTCTATGGACATGACGCCCTGTTTCCGGGATTTATCAAAGATTTCGTACAGCAGGCTCAGCAGGTCCATATAGTAGGATTTGTTGAAAGGTGAGCCAGTAAGCAGGCGCATGACACCGGAAAACACTTCTTTCACGGTATGAAGCGGGTTGGCAATTATAAAAGCACCAACGGCAGCGCCAAGAATGATAAGCAATTCGGTTGGTTGCCATAAAACCAGCAGATTGCCGCCATGGAGCATATAGCCACCAAGCACGCTGGCAATAACAATAATTGCGCCAATAATAAGTAGCATGGGAAGAATGCGGGCCTTTATATCAAGGTTTTCGGTTGGTGCCTGTCATAATCGCGTTTTTTCTGCTCTGATCATAGCAAGCTACTGCATTTCCGCGAAGCGATGAAACAATTTCTATACATTCACTACTTTCGGCAACACTCCTGCAGAACTATTTGATAAACTTCGCGCCTTTGAGCACCGAGGATCCCGATTAATGTTCGACAAGCTGTTCATTCTGAGCCAGTACCTTACTCCGCAGCTTGCGGTTTCCCGTATGGCTGGTCGCCTGGCAGACAATGACCGCAACCCCGAGCTCAAAAACCGGATCATCAAGTGGTTCATCAAGCGCTATGGCGTGGATATGAGTGAGGCCGCAGAACCGGATCCAACCGCCTATTCCAGCTTTAACGCGTTCTTTACCCGGTCGCTGAGGCCCGGCATTCGTCCTGTTGCTGAGGGCGATGATACTTTTGTCAGCCCGGTAGACGGTGCGATAAGCCAGCTGGGGCAGGTTGCCGGAGGTCGGGTTTTTCAGGCCAAGGGCCAGTCGTTCAGTCTGGTCGAGCTGCTCGGGGGTAACAAGGATCGGGCCAGGGTGTTCAGGGACGGCGAGTTTTCTACCATCTACCTTTCCCCCAAGGATTATCATCGCATCCATATGCCTTTGGCGGGCACGCTCCGGGAGATGATTTATGTGCCGGGCAAGCTGTTTTCGGTCAATCCGGTCACTGTGGAGAATGTGCCTAATCTGTTTGCTCGCAATGAGCGTGTTGTGTGTATTTTCGACACTGCGGCCGGGCCTATGGCGCTGGTTCTTGTGGGTGCGATGATTGTCGGCAGTGTTGAGACCACCTGGGCGGGGGTTGTGGCGCCCCAAAGCGGTGGCATAACGGCGTTTACTTATGAAGGTGAGAGTGCGGTTTCGTTTGCCAAAGGTGAGGAGATGGGACGGTTCCGGCTGGGCTCTACTGTGGTGATGGTTATGCCCAGGGGCAGTGTTAGCTGGAATGCCGGGCAGGTAGCGGGGAAGCGGGTTCGTATGGGTGAGGCATTTGGGCGAGTTGAGGCTTGATTGCATTCGGACTCTCTTAAGGCACTATCTTGAGTCCGGCATTGCCGGGAACCCCACTCCAAAACACGCTGTAAATACGTCCCTGTACGCTCCGCTCCGCCATCCCTGGCTCCGCAGGGTTTTGGAGTGGGGTTCCCGGCAATGCCCCGTAGCTTTTGTGTGGCCTTCACGCTCGCTCTAACGGGAATGCCAGCACATCCGAGATGTCGCGCGTGCCCGTCTTGAGCATTAACAAACGATCAAGCCCTAAAGCCACGCCTGAACATTCAGGTAAACCTTCTTCGAGAGCCGCCAGAAAGGCCTCATCTATCTCCATTTCGGGTTTTCCGGCGGCTTTCCGCAAACGGTTGTCGGCTTCGAAACGGGCGCGCTGTTCGTCCGGATTAGTGAGTTCCCAGTAGCCGTTGCACAATTCTAAGCCATCTATGTAGAGCTCAAAGCGGTGAGCTACGTCGAAGCCGTCGACGCTGGAGATTCTGGCCAGCGAGGCCTGGGAGGCCGGGTATTGGGTGATGAACACCGGCGTTTCGGTGCCCAGGTTGGGTTCAACGGCGAAGCTCATCAGCAAGTCCAGGCAGCCGTCGCGACTGAGGTCTTGCAGTTGTTCGGGTTCGAGCCACTCTCTGCAGCGTTGGCGCAGGTCGTTTTCGGTTACCGCAAAGGGGTCGATGCCGGCCCAGGTGATCATTGCCTGGCGGTAGCTTGTCGTCTTTGGCCGGGGGCATTGCAGCCAGCCGCACGCCAGGTCTGCGACTTCTTCCATCAGGGCGGTGTCGTCAAAGCCTGTGCGATACCACTCCAGCATGGAAAACTCGGGGTTGTGGCGGCTGCCGCGTTCACCGTTTCGGAAGACTTTCGAGATCTGGTAGATGGAGCCGGATCCCGCCGCCAGCAGGCGCTTCATGTGGTATTCCGGGGAGGTTTGCAACCAGCCCCCCTTGATGCCCCGGGCATCTATTTGTGCGGATATACCGTCGAGGTTGGGTTCGGTGACGCCGCAGCGGCCGAGCACCGGGGTTTCCACCTCCAGCACATTGCGTTGTGCAAAAAAGCCGCGCACAAAGGCTGATTGCTGTGCGCGGCTTTTCAGGGCTGCCCGGGAGGCAGTAGGCTGCCAGTCAGGCTGGTTTTTCATAGGGAGATCAGTTGTTTTTCACCCGGTTCATATATTCACCGGAGCGGGTATCCACTTTGACGACCTCGCCGATGGTGATGAACAGGGGCACGTTTACCACGGCGCCGGTAGACAGGGTTGCCGGTTTGGAGCCGCCCTGGGCTGTGTCACCTTTCATGCCCGGGTCGGTTTCCACCACTTCCAGTTCCACAAAATTTGGCGGTGTGACTGTCAGGGGCGCGCCGTTATACAAAGTGACGGTGTATACATCCTGCTCTTTCAGCCACTTAACGGTGTCACCCACCGCTTTTGCGTCTGCTGCGTATTGCTCGAAAGAACCATCGGTCAGCATGAAGTGCCAGAATTCCCCGTCGGTGTAGAGGTATTCCATGTCGTGGTCCATTACGTCTGCCGCTTCAAGACTTTCACCGGACTTGAAGGTGCGTTCCCATACCCGGTTGGTCATCAGGTTGCGCAGCTTGACCCGGTTGAACGCCTGACCTTTGCCGGGCTTTACGATTTCGTTCTCGAGAATAATACAGGGATCGCCATCCAGTAATACTTTAAGACCGCCGCGGAATTCGTTGGTAGAATATGAAGCCATGAAATGCCCACCTGCCAAAAGACTGTTTAAAATTTAAAGGCCGCTATGATACAGCGAACCCCTGCCAGTATAGAAGCCCGGCTTTCGGGCGATGATAACCGGAACTGGCAGCAACTGCTTTCCGACTCGATTACCTGTCCGGAAGAATTGCTGACACGCCTGGGGCTGCCAGCTGCACGCTGGCTGACAGGAGCCAGGGCGGGACACCACTTATTTCCGGTAAGAGTACCTGAACCTTTTCTGGCGCGAATGGAGTATGGAAACCCGGCAGACCCGTTGCTGCGACAGGTACTTCCTGTGGACCTGGAGTCGAACACAGCGAAGGGTTTTGTTACCGACCCGCTGCAGGAAGACACCGCTATCCAGACTACGGGCCTTATCCGCAAGTACCGCAGCCGCGCCCTGCTGATGGTGACCGGCCAGTGCGCCATCAACTGTCGCTACTGCTTTCGCCGCCACTTCCCCTACGATGAACAGCGCCTGAGCCCTGCAGACCGGCAAAAGGTGTTGGATACGCTTTCCGAAAGCCCTGAACTCAATGAGGTGATTTTCAGTGGCGGTGACCCATTGGCGGTTAATGACCAGTTGCTCTCCCAGTGGTCTTCGGCCATCAGCAGCATTCCGCACATCCGGCGCATACGCCTGCACACCCGGCTTCCGGTGGTGATCCCGCAGCGTGTGTGTGACGCACTGCTGAAATGGATCAGCGAGACACCGGCTCAGATTGTGATGGTTTTACACATCAACCACCCTGCGGAAATCGACCTGCCAACCCGTCGGGCTCTGGGTTATCTCCGGTCAGCGGGCGTCACGCTTTTGAATCAAAGCGTGATTCTCCGCGGGGTCAATGATGATGCCGATGTGCTGGAAGAGTTGAGTGAGGTAATGTTTGATGCCGGGGTTCTCCCCTACTACCTGCACGCATTTGATCCTGTCGCAGGTGCTCAGCATTTCGATGTCACGGACGAGGAAGCCCGGTTGCTTGTTCGTGAATTACTGACCCGGCTGCCGGGATTCCTGGTGCCGCGACTGGTTCGCGAAGTGCCGGGAGAGCCGGCGAAAACGCCCATCGACCTGTTTGCAGGGGGCCGGTAAAAAAAGACTGGAGCAAATCTGGCCCGCTTTTACATGTCAAACATTGTCAATAGATGAATTTTTGGCTTTCGTGCACTGGTTTGCGTTTTTAAATTCCAGTAACGTCTATTTTGTAAAAATATGTATTTGCGGACTTTTCCTGATCGACTGGCGTTCAGCATCTTTTCACTGCTCGGTGCAGGAAGTTCCGTAATACCCACCTTGTCTTGATATTGGCGCATTTTAATGGAAGGCATGATCCTCAAACCAGAGCTCAGGGTTCCCGAACAGAAAACGGCAAGCCTGTCGTTCTGCGATACCACACCCAAAGCATTCAGGGCCTGGATCAACCAGCTTCCCATGGCCAATATCGGTGAAGTGTCGCGCCAGCTCTATCATGCGATTATTGAACTCAACCACCTGTTTCTTGCGCCCCAGTACCGCCTGCAGTTTCTTGAACTGATCAGAGAGAAGATTCACTTCGTTTGTGGCGAGCTATCACGGCATTATCTCGGGCTGGCAGTTGCCTTGCCGGAAAAACAGCGCAAAATCGCCAACCTGTCCCAGGCACTCCAGCTGCACCTGGCCAGCGGCTACAAATTGTGCATTCTGGAGGCACTGGACGACGGAGGGCTGGATAAAAACCGCAAGATGATTGCCATGGCCGTGCATCGGGCCACATCTGAACTTGCCCTGACCATTCTGCGCTCGCATCAGCTCTATTGCCCGAGCCCGGCCCAGAGCTGGCTGGAATGTCACCGCATGTTCCGGTTTGCGCACCGCAATAAGCTGTCCGGTGTGGCCATAGAGGACAACACCCTCAAACAAAGACAGGCAAGCACGGTCGCAGACAGCTACAAACGGCTTTTGCTTCTCGGCTGCGCAAGACCAAACCAGTTACGGCAGTCAGAACTGCTTCAGGCCTACGAGCTTTTTGAATCCTGGACGCAGCACACCCGCTGCGGCCCTGATATCGGTGACGACAGCCTGTTTGTGGTTAACCTGGAGCGGGACAACTCTCCGGTTTACAGAAGTCTTCTGGAGCAAAAGCCGGGTGAAGAGAGCTTTGGATTTGACACCAGAGACCTGGCGTCCCTGGTCTCCGAGTACCTGGATGCAAGGCTTCGCCAGCAACCAGCGCCGGAAACACTGAAAATACCCGGCAACGTCAATGAGACCCTGCTCACCCACCTGAGCCAGGCCCTTGGCATTCTGGCCAAAAGGAATTTCAACCGGATTGCGAGCCAGGGCACACTGGAGATCTGTGTCGGGCTCACCGCCGCGCACTATTTCATTGCCGGGGAAAAATCTTTCACCGAGTTTGTAACCGGCAACGACAATGGCCCGGAGGAAGAGGATAACGTTTTTATCCGGTCTTCCCGGGAGCGTAAAGATGCCTGGGCCAGCGCCCATGATGTGGCGCCAAGTGACGAGCGCCTGCATGCTGCAGACACGCCAATCAACTTTCGTGGCAGCTTCGGAAACACACCCGCATCAACAAACGGTAAAAACCGCCCCAGATCCCACTATGCACAACTGGTAAACACCAGTCCGGGTGGTTATTGCGTGTCATGGGAGGCAAGCGTCCCTCCTTCGATGCAGGCAGGTGAATTGCTTGGAGTGCGGGAACATCGCTCACACCCCTGGAGTGTTGCTGTGGTTCGGTGGATCCGGCAAATCCGCAACCAGGGAACCCAGATTGGCATCGAACTATTGGCCCCCAGCGGCTCCCCCTGTGGTGTACGCCTGATCCAGAAAGTTGGAAACAGCAGCGAATATCTGCGGGGCCTCCTGCTTCCCGAGATCAGTGTGGTCAACCAGGCCGCGACCCTGATTACGCCGCGGCTGCCCTTCCAGCCCGGAAGCCGGGTTTCCATGTTGTACGATGGCCGCGAAGAGCAGGGCCAGCTTACGAAAAAAGTATCCTCCACCGGCAGCATCAGCCAGTTTGAGCTGAAACTGCAGAAGAATGCCGTAACCGCGTCGAACACCGATGCCTCATCGTCATCCAGGGCCAGTGAGGACGAATTCGATTCCTTATGGCCGTCTCTGTAAACACCTCCGGCGGGGTACCGCGTTAAAACTCCGGAGACTTGTTATTAGTCTTCAACCCCTGCATCATTCAGCGTTAGTGACAGTCCGGTCCTGCAGTTCTTGCTCACGGTTTTCTGCAGCATACTGTATTCAATGCAGAGCGCAGCTTTGCTGTGGCCGGCCCAGCCAACCTGTATGACGAGAAGCCTTAGGAATGCAGAAACAGAACGCGACCGTACACCTCCTGATTCTCGACCCCTCACAGAACGATGCCGAATCCCTGATAAGCCTTCTGAGGAACGCGGGCAAAGCCACACGGGCACACCGCATAACCTCCGAAGAAGACCTGGAAGAGGCGCTAAAAAACAACAACTGGGACCTGCTGCTGGCTCGCGACGTGGAACAGGAATTTACCGCGGATGCAGCCCTGGCCATGATTCGTCGCATGGACAAAGACATCCCCTGCCTGTTCCTGACAGAGACAGAAAGCCGGGAAAGAACCGTGGCTGTCATGAAAGCCGGGGCACAGGGAACCGTGCAATTCGAACATAGTGATCTACTGATTCTCAAGGTGAAACGTGAGCTTGCCGCGCTTGAGGATCGCCGCCGGCGACGGGCGCTGGAGTCCCATCTGCGCGAAGCAGAACAGCGGTGCCAGTTGCTCCTGGAAAGCTCCAAAGACGCCATTGCCTACATCAATGACGGCATGCATATTTATGCAAACCAGTCTTACATGGAGTTTCTTGGTTACGACGACATAGATGACCTGATCTGCATTCCTGTTCTGGACACCCTCACTGCGGAAAGCCAGAACGACTACAAAGCCTTTATGAAGACCTTTGCCGAGAAAGGTGAAGATGGCATGACCATGAACTGCACTGCCAGGCGCAGTGATGGCCATGAGCTGAACGTAACCATGTCGGTATCCGCTGCCACCTACGACGGCGAAGCCTGCACCCAGATTGTGCTTCAGCCGGAGCATGGCGACGCAGAACTGGAAGAGAAACTTCGCGAGATCAGCAGCCAGGACCTCCTTACTGGTCTCTATAACCGCCAATACCTGATGAAAGAGCTCGAACAGGCGATCGCCAGGGCCGGCAGAAATAATCAGACCGGTGTTCTGGCCTATGTTGCTCTCGACAACTTTATGGCCATGAAGGGCCAGGTGGGCATTGCCGGCGCGGATCTGCTGTTGGGCGACCTGGCAAGCCTGCTGAAAAAGGAGGCCGGGGATGAGCTGATGCTGGCGCGCCTCAGCGATGACGCATTCGGCTTGATGTGCCTGCCCTGCGATGAAAAATCCATGGCCAGCCGGTGTGAGCAAATCCGCAAAGCGGTGGATGAATACCTGTTTGATATCAATGGCCGTACCGTTCCACTGACAGTCAGTATCGGCATTGCAGCCATTACTGAAAACTCGCCGAAAGCGGAAGAGCTTCTGGCCCGGGCACACGTTGCTTCTTCGGAGGTCCGCAAGCTGGAGGGGCATTCCCAGGGTAACGGTGTCCGTGTTTATAATCCGGCGGACTACGAAACACTGGATGAAAGCAATTCCATCGAGGCAATACTGAAGGCCCTGGATGAAAACCGGTTCCGGCTTCTCTTCCAGCCCATCATAAACCTCCGGGGCGAGGGTGAAGAGCACTACGAGGCTTTCGTAAGGATGCTCGATAAAGATGACAAAGAAGTCTCACCCTACGACTTCCTGCCACCCATGGGGCCAAGCGATACCGCCATCAAGATCGACCGCTGGGTGATTCTGCAGACCATAAAACAGCTTTCCAGCCACCGCTCCCGAGGCAACGATACCCGCATGTTCCTAAACGTAACGGCAGAGACGTTGCAGGATAAAACCTTTACTCCCTGGCTCAGTGTCGCGCTGAAAGCTGCTCGCCTGCCCGGTGATTCACTGATTTTCCAGATCCGCGAAGGCGACGCGAACAACTACATGAAGCAGGCCAGGGAATTTACCAAAGCCCTGCACCAGTTGCACTGCAAGGTGTCTATTGCCCAGTTTGGATGCGCGCTGAATCCGTTCAACACCCTGAAGCATATCGATACGGATTACGTGAAAATCGACGGTTCCTTTACGGAGGAAATCCAGAAGAGCGACGAAGCCAAAGAGCAGGTAAAGGAAATGGTGAAGAGCCTGCAAAGCGCCGGCAAACTCACCATTATTCCACTGGTGGAGAATGCCGGTGTTCTTGCCACACTCTGGCAGGCCGGTGTGAATTACATACAAGGCTACTATCTCCAGGCGCCGGTTCCGGAAATGAACTACGACTTCGGCGATAGCTGAGGCCCGGGACGGAAACGCGGGCTCAGAAACCGGCACTTTTCAACCCCTGATTGGTTTCACTTTCGCGAAAACCAATCAGATACAGAATGGCATCCAGGCCAAGCGTGGAAATGGCATGGCGGGCAGACTCCTTGACCAGGGGCTTTGCACGGAACGCAACGCCCAGGCCCGCCTGGCTCAGCATTGGCAGGTCATTGGCGCCATCACCTACAGCAATCACCTGCTCACGGGCTATGTGCTCCTTCTCCGCAATCTCCAGCAGCAGTTCCGCCTTGCGTTTACCATCTACAATCTGGCCGGAAACCTCGCCAGTCACCTTGCCATCACGTATTTCCAGCTCGTTCGCATAAATATAATCAATACCCAGCCTGTTCTGAAGGTGCCGCGCAAAATACGTGAAACCACCGGAGAGAATGGCGGTACGGTAGCCCAGCGCCTTAAGGATCCGGATCAGGCGTTCCGCGCCCTCTGTCATCTTCAGCCGGCTGGCGACGCTTTCAAGCACAGACTCATCCAGCCCTTTAAGCAGTGCAAGCCGCTCGGCAAAACTCTGGCTGAAATCCAGCTCTCCCTGCATGGCGCGCTCGGTAATCTCCGCGACCTGGTCACCAACACCGGCTTCCCGGGCCAGTTCATCAATCACCTCCGCTTCAATAAGGGTGGAATCCATATCGAAAACCACCAGGCGGCGGTTCCGGCGGAAAATGGAATCCTCCTGAAACGCAATATCCACATTCATCTCGCCCGCTATATGCAGAAAATCAGCTCTCAGCTGTTCGAGGTCCGATGGCGTACCCCGCACTGAAAATTCCACGCAGGCAATACCATCACTGGATGTGTTGAGCGATGGCCTGGCAGACAGCCTGGAAATATTGTCAATGTTCAATCCATGACGGGCGGTAATCGCCGATACCCGGGCAATCTGTTCGGCCTTGATGTCACGGGAAAGCAGGGTAACGATATAACAGGCCCGGTTACGGCCTTCAGCCCAGAGTTCGTATTCTTCGATGGTGATGGGCGCAAACCGGACCTGCAGATCCAGCGCATGAAAACGAAACAGCAGATCACGGATCACCGGCGAGGATTTCGATTCATCCGGAATTTCGATCAGTATTCCCCAGGTTAGATGGTCGTGGATAACCGCCTGGCCTATATCGAGAATCCGGACATCGTACCGCCCCATGATGCCGGTAATTTCCGAAGTGAGCCCGGGCTTGTCGCGCCCGGATACATTGATCAGAACAAGTTCACTCACTGTCGGGATTCTCCTCTTCCTTTAAACGGGCAGCGGAAGGAATAACATCAACGGCGTCAACCCGCTGCAGGCCTCGGGGCAGCTTGTGTCCACGACGCCCGCGCTCACCAAGATAATGCTCGAGATCGGCGAACTGGAGCCCCATTTTGCGCTTGCCTGCGCGTATCTCAAGCTGGTCATCCTCTGCGAAGGCAGCCACGGCAACCACATATTCCTCACGGTTCTGAACCCGCGCAGAGGGGATGCTGATGATCTTGTTACCTTTACCTTTGCTCAGTTCCGGCAGTTCATTCAGCGGGAACACGAGCATCCTGCCTTCATTGGAAATCGCAGCCAGGTAAAGCGCTTTTTCAGTCGCCGGAATCAACAGGGGCTGCATGATCTTTGCCCCTTTCGGCACACTGACCACCGCTTTGCCGTTGCGATTCTTACTGATCATATCGCCCAGCGATGTCACGAACCCATAGCCGCCATCGGTCACCAGCAGAGCCTTGCGGGCCGGGTCTCCCATCAGCAGGCCGGAAAAGCCGGCACCGGAGGGCGGGTTGATCCGCCCGGTCAAAGGTTCCCCCTGCCCTCTGGCAGAAGGCAGGCTGTGCGCCATCAGCGAGTAGGCGCGGCCAGTGGAGTCGAGAAAGATCGCCTGCTGGTTATTACGACCGTGGGCTGCCAGGGCAAAACTGTCACCGGCCTTGTAGTTCAGACCAAGCGGGTCAATATCGTGGCCTTTGGCGGCGCGCACCCAGCCTTTATCCGACAGAACCACGGTAACCGGGTCGTTGGACACCAGATCGTTCTCACTGAACGCGCGAGCCTCTTCACGCTCAACGATCGGCGAACGACGATCATCGCCGTAGGTTTCGGCATCGGCTTGCAGTTCACTCTTGATCAGTTCACGCAAGCGGTCTTCGGAGCCGAGTATTGCCTGGAGTTCGTCCCGCTCTGCGGCCAGTTCGTCCTGCTCACCACGGATTTTCATTTCCTCAAGCCTGGCCAGATGCCGCAACTTCAGCTCAAGGATGGATTCGGCCTGATCCGGAGATAATCCGAACCGCTCCATCAACACCGGTTTGGGCTTGTCTTCGGTGCGGATGATATGGATGACTTCATCGATATTCAGGTAGGCAATCAGCAAGCCTTCCAGAATGTGCAGGCGCGCCAGTACCTTATCGAGGCGGTGCTGCAAACGGCGGGTCACGGTGGTGCGCCGGAACGCCAGCCATTCCGTAAGCATCTGGCGCAGACCTTTCACCCCCGGGCGGCCATCATTGCCAATAACGTTGATGTTCACCCGGTAGGTCTTCTCAAGATCCGTGCTGGCAAACAGATGCGCCATCAGCCCCTCAAGATCAACGCGGTTGGAACGCGGTACGATCACCAGCCGGGTCGGGTTCTCATGGTCGGACTCGTCCCGGAGGTCTGCCACCATGGGCAGCTTTTTGGTTTGCATCTGCTGCGCAATCTGCTCCAGCACACGATTACCGGAAACCTGGTGCGGCAGGTCGGTAACCACAATTTCGCCACTTTCCCGAATCCAGCGTGCGCGCATGCGCAGCGAACCCCGACCGGTCTCGTACATCTGGCGCAGATCTTTTCGCGGCGTAATGACTTCTGCGTATGTCGGGAAATCCGGCCCTTTGACGTGCTCACACAACTGCTCAACCGTTGCGTCGGGGTCGTCCAGCAACCGGATGCAGGCGGCGGTGACTTCCCGCACGTTATGGGGCGGAATATCCGTTGCCATACCCACGGCAATACCGGTAGTGCCGTTAAGCAGCACATGGGGTAGCCTTGCAGGCAGCACCGAGGGTTCATCCATAGTGCCATCAAAGTTGGGCACCCAGTCTACGGTGCCCTGCCCAAGCTCTGTGAGCAGAACATCAGAGAAACGCGCCAGCCGCGATTCCGTGTAACGCATGGCGGCGAAGGATTTGGGATCGTCGGGCGCACCCCAGTTACCCTGGCCATCGACAAGCGGGTAGCGATACGAAAACGGCTGCGCCATAAGTACCATGGCTTCGTAGCAGGCACTGTCGCCGTGGGGGTGAAACTTGCCGAGAACATCCCCCACGGTGCGGGCAGACTTCTTGTACTTGGAGGTGGACTTGAGCCCCAGCTCTGACATGGCATAGATGATCCGCCGCTGAACCGGCTTCAGCCCGTCCCCGACATTGGGAAGTGCGCGGTCAAGAATGACGTACATGGAGTAGTCGAGATAGGCTTTTTCCGTGTAGTCCCTGAGTGATACCCGCTCAAAGCCTTCATCCGTTGTCTGAAACTCTGGCATGGATGCCTCTTTTATTGCCTGAATTGCCTGAATTTACAAGGAGTTCGCGATGCTGCCTTTTGCACCCCGGATAATCACGGGCCTGGCGCAGTGGGACATTATATGGAGCGGCGGGCGGATACACCAATAACCTGAGGATTTATTAGGTTAAACTGCCCTTCGGAACCTGCCACCCGCAATTCCAATAGCGGAATTCCCGCATGGAGAGACTGTAAGGTGCGCCGTATGCTCATTGTCGTTAACGAGTAGAACAGCGTTTTCCTCTCAAACAAGCGGACCACTATGACACCCAATTTGAAAGCCTGCTGGCAAGCGATGGCTACAGCAATGGTCAATGCGGCATTAGCCGTGGCGCTGATGCTTCTTGTGGAATTTGCAATCAGTGGGAGCTTCCAGGTTTCTGCAGCCTATCTCGGTGCAGGCTTGCTGATATGGCTGGTTATCTTTGCTGCCCAGTTCTGGCGCCAACGGCGTCTTTGTCGCGCCTGCGACACCAATCGGGAAGCAGCAACCCCGCCACGCCAAGGCCTTCATCCCGACGCCTGACGCCCCCACCTCATCTTTTCCCGGCAATCAGACCAGCCCGGCTTTTTGCGGGTATACACAAGAACCGGAAACAATTACAGGCCGCTTCCGGAGCTAACTCCGGAAGCGGCCTGTAATCACCGCACTGGAAAACGTTACTGGCGAATGCCCTCAACTGAAATACTGATCTCTACAGTTTCAGACGCCTTTCCGAGGTTCGTTGGTATCCCGAAGTCCTCAAGACGCAACTCGGTTTCCGCTTCGAATCCCATGCGGTAACCTCCCCAGGGATCCTTACCGTGGCCGAGCATTTCCACGTCCAGAGTAACCTCGCGGGTTACACCACGCAGCGTGAAGTCGCCAACAATATCCGCCTCGCCTTCGTCATCAACAATTACCCGCTTACTTTTGAAGCTCGCTTGTGGGTATTCACTTACATGCAGGAAATCTTTTCCGCGCAGGTGTTTATCACGCTCGGCGTGGTTGGAATCCAGGCTGGATGTATCAATGGTTACGCTAACCGAGCTGTTTTCCGGGTTTTCAGCATCGTAAACGAACTGGCCATCAAAATCGTTGAAACGACCATAGAGCCAGCTGTAACCCAGGTGGGAAATCCTGAACGTAATAAACTGGTGGGCGTCCTTTTTATCAAACGCGTAGGTGCCGCTGTGTTCATTGGCCTGAACACTTCCTGTCACCGCCATGGCAACAGCCGAAGCCAGCAGTATTCTCTTCATAGCATTCTCCTTTTGGATCCCATCGAAATCATTTAAATCAGGCGCACCGGGTACCGGCGGCGCCATACAAATCACTTATTCCTGCGCACCGGAACCAGTATCCGGCGCAGCGTTTCATCGCGGTCAACCAGGTGATGTTTCAGCGCGCCCAGGGCATGAACGGCGGCAAGTGCAACCAGTGCCCAGGTGCTCCAGTAGTGCACCACCCCTGCAATGTCTTCAAGGCCTTTTATCTGGCCGGTCACTGAGGGAACGTCAAACCAGCCAAACACACTCACTGATGAGCCATCCGCGGTTGAGATCAGAAAACCGCTCACCGTGGCCACAAAAATCAGAAAATACAGCAATGCATGGGCGGCATGTGCGCTGAGAGTCTCCCAACGCTTGTGCCCTGCTATCGGCTTTGGCGATGCTGAAAAAATGCGCCAGAACAAACGAAGCGCCATCAAACCAAACAGCAAAACGCCGATGCTGCGATGAATATCCGGAGCGCGGCGATACCAGTCGTTGTAGTACGACAAGTCCACCATCCAGAAACCCAAAGCAAACAATCCGATAACTGCCACAGCAGCAACCCAGTGAATCACGATCGCCAGTAATCCGTAACCGGCGGAAGTATTGCTCATTTGCATAACAGCCGAGACCTCGTTTTGCTGTCAGTGACTGAAGAGCCGGAGTATAAGGACCCGCATTCATAAAGAAAAACGCAATGTTTTGCCGCCCTTCATCAAAAAATCTGACCATGTCATATCCGCCATTCCTTCTCGCGCCCTGTCAGGCTCCCTCCGGATTTGGCTTTGGTCGCATACGGGTTTTACGGATTGTTGAAATATATAAAACAGATAGGCTTTAACCATGCTGTATTACCCAGGTGGGGCCAGACTTAACTAGAGGACAGGACATGGAACTTGAATTCGACGAATCCGTAGTAATCCCGAGTAATAACTGATTATCCGGCGGCCCTTGTCGTAACGGGCCGCCACACTCTTTTCCGCAGTGCATACCCTCCAAAACCCGCGAACTGTTTCCGGTTTGTTCATGAAACAGTGGTAATGCTTCGCGTTTTTTGGCAATCTCCTTCCAACTATCAGTTTAATCTGACGTTTTCAGCTCTCAGCCGACTTTGATCAGTGATCAGTTCAGGGGCACCTCTACTCGCACCTGATGTATTCGTTCGATGATTTAAAACACACTATGCAGCCAGCAACCCCGGAGACTCCAAGAGACCCCGAAGTGGATCTGATATCGTCCATGCTTCACAGTAATGGCGAATTCTGGACAGCCAACTTTCGCGGACTCAAGCTGAGAACAGCTTTTCAGCCGATTTACAGCATTTCCCACAAACGCACGGTGGGCTACGAAGCACTGATACGGGCACTGGATCCGGATGATGCTAACGTTCTGCCAATACACCTTTTCGAGCTGCCGGCATCCGATGCGGAAACCCTCCTGCTGGACAGGCTGTGTCGCTATTTGCATATCCGCAACTACAGCGGCATACAGGACCAGCTCAACTGGCTGTTTCTGAACGTTTCTCCCCGGGTTGTTACCAGCGGCAGCCAGGCAGATTCGTTTTTTGGAAACCTGTTAAAACAAACCAGGCTGCCGCCCCACCGGATTGTTATCGAAATTGTTGAACAGCCAACCGACGATGCAGACCGCCTGCGCGAAACCGTCGCCTATTACCGCAAGCTGGGCTGTCTCACTGCTATAGATGACTTCGGCGCCGGGCATTCAAACTTTGAACGCATCTGGAACCTGTCACCCGACATCGTCAAGCTCGACAGAAAACTGCTGACGCGAGCTACTGAAGATCACAAGGCACGACAGATACTGAATGGCATTGTTTCACTGCTGCACCAGTCCGGGTGCCTGGTATTACTGGAGGGGGTGGAAACCAGCGACCAGGCCATGATCGCCATTGATGCCGGTGTCGACTTTGTTCAGGGGTTCTATTTTTGCCGGCCCAGCACCGACCTGGCCCGGCTTGGTAATGCAACGGCAGACTTTGACCAGTTGCTGAAGGATTATAAAGCCCGTCATCAGATCACGCGGGACCCGACCAGCCAGTTGGTGGATTTCTTCTGGAAGGATTTCCAGGATGCAATTGCCCGCCTCCAGGCCGGTGCGCGGATGGCACAGGCGTGTAATACCCTGCTGAGCCACCCCACGGTGTCCCGCTGCTATCTGGCTGATGAGAACGGGGTTCAGATTGATGATACGCTCGTATCAGAGACCAGGGCCCGGGATCTGGATCCGCGTTTCAAGCCTCTGGAGAGCACGGCCAAGGCAGACTGGTATCGGCAGCAGTACCTCAGGCAAGCGCTGGCCCAACCGGACACCTTGCACATTACAGCCCCCTACCTGTGCGTAACCGGCGTCTATATGTGCGTAACCCTGTCACTCTGTTTCAGCAACAAGGGCGAGCGGCGGGTGCTTTGCTGCGACATCCTGGCTAACGCGCCCGCCTCGGCCATGAGCCCGGGCTGACTCCGTACGCCCTGCAGTAACCGCAACTGCTACCAGACCACTAAACACGTTCACTGGCAGGCGAATGGCCGGCTCCTCAGACAGCAATATCGGCCATATTGCCGTAGGCTTCCAGCCAGGATCTCCGGTCCGAGGCACGCTTCTTGCCCAGAAGCATGTCCATACGGCTATCGGTATCGTCCCCGTCCTCGATCGTCAGCATAACCAGGCGGCGTGTGTCCGGTGCCATGGTGGTTTCGCGCAGTTGCAAAGGGTTCATTTCACCCAAACCCTTGAATCGGGTGACCGAAATCTTGCCTTTGCGCTTCTCTGCTTCGAGGCGGTCCAGAATCCCCTGCTTCTCGTGTTCGTCGAGCGCGTAGAAGGTTTCCTTGCCAAGATCTACACGGTACAGCGGTGGCATGGCAACAAATACGTGCCCTGCGGCGACGACCGGGCGGAAATGCCTGAGGAAAAGGGCACACAGCAGGGTCGCAATGTGCAGGCCGTCCGAGTCCGCGTCGGCGAGTATGCAGATCTTGTTATAGCGCAGGCCTTCGAGTCTGTCGGAGCCGGGGTCTACGCCTATGGCCACGGCAATATCATGAATTTCCTGGGAAGCCAGGATTTCGCCGGAATCCACTTCCCAGGTATTCAGTATTTTACCCCGCAGTGGCATGACCGCCTGAAACTCCCGGTCACGGGCCTGCTTTGCGGAACCGCCCGCGGAATCCCCCTCAACCAGGAACAACTCGGAACGGGCGGTATCGCCACCGGAACAATCCGCCAGCTTGCCCGGCAAGGCCGGGCCGGAAGTTACCCGTTTACGGGCTACCTTCTTGCTGGCTTTCAGCCTGCGCTGGGCATTGCTGATAAATAATTCAGCCAGAACTTCCGCCACATCGGTGTGCTGATTCAGCCAAAGACTGAAAGCATCCTTGACCACACCGGAAATGAACCCTGCCGCCTCCCGTGAGGATAAACGCTCTTTGGTCTGCCCGGAAAACTGCGGCTCCTGCATTTTGAACGACAGCACATAGGCCGCCTTCTCCCAGATGTCCTCCGGCGACAGTTTGACACCCCTCGGCAGCAAATTGCGGAACTCGCAGAATTCCCGCATGGCCTCCAGTAACCCGGTTCGCAGCCCGTTTACATGGGTGCCACCCTGGGCCGTGGGGATCAGGTTAACGTAGCTTTCCATAACCGATTCACCACCGTCCGGAAGCCACTGGATTGCCCAGTCAACAGCTTCCTTGTTACCGGAAAAACTGCCGGTAAATGGCTCCAGGGGTACTGCTTCAACATCTGCCAGTGCTGTACGGAGGTAATCCCGAAGGCCTTCTTCATACAGCCATTCGTCCTTCTCGCCGGTTTTTTCCTGCAAAAAGGTCACCGTCAAACCCGGGCACAGAACAGCTTTGGCCCTCAGGTTATGGCGCAGGCGGCTAACGGAAAAATTGGGGCTGTCAAAGTACCTGGTATCCGGCGTGAACTTGAGGCGGGTGCCGGTATTGCGTTTGCCAACGGTATCGATCACTTCCAGATCGGTTGCCTTGTCGCCATTGGCAAACGTCATGCGATGGAGTTGCCCATCACGCTTTATGGTGACTTCAAGATGTTTGGAGAGCGCGTTAACCACCGAAACACCAACGCCATGAAGCCCGCCCGAGAAGTTGTAATTGCCCTGGGAAAACTTGCCGCCGGCGTGCAGCCGGGTAAGAATCAGTTCCACACCGGGTAGCCCTTCTTCCTTATGCAGATCAACGGGCATTCCCCGGCCATCGTCTTCAACGCTCAGGGATCCGTCTGCGTATAACACCACATCAATACGGCGGGCGTGGCCGGCAAGAGCTTCATCCACGCTGTTGTCAATCACTTCCTGAGCCAGGTGATTCGGGCGGCTGGTATCTGTATACATGCCAGGGCGCTTGCGCACCGGGTCCAGACCGCTCAGTACTTCAATGGCATCGGCGTTGTATTGTTGCTGGTTCATAGACTGGAAGTGACTCCGCAGGATATAAAATTCGTTGCCATAGCTTAGGGATTCACAGCCAAAGATCAACGGCTGATTGCTGCCTGTGTGACCAATCTGCGCCCGGCAGGCTCTTCAGGGCCTGATCCGCAGATCCCCTTCACCAACACCGGACACCCGGATTTCGGACCAGTCCCGGGCGGGAAAGGCCACCACCACACAGGGTGAAGTGAGCGCCTGGGTAACCATGGTCCCCGGCGCAGGCGTGCGCACAGCCATGGACAGGCTCAGGGTTTTTCCTGCCTCCTCCGCAGCGGCAGACACCAGGCCGACACTGTAACCTCCCGTTGGCCTTTCCCCCAGAGTCACGAACAACAAGTGTTCCTGCTCAAGATCCACCGCCCGCAGTTGCTGCACTGCCATATTTTGTGCCGGCAAATGCAACAGCTGTTGCAGCCGATCCTCCGTTTGAACATACGCCAGTCCGGGGCCGGTCAGCCCGCAGTGGGAGGATTGGGTAACCTGGCGCGCCAGAGGTGCACTGGATTCGTTTGCCACAATGCCTGAGGAGGCACAGCCCGCCAGCAAAGCGAAACTTGCCAGTAAAGAGGCCATCGTCGAGCCTCGCATGATTATCCTGCGTAGCGCCATCAACGCTCTGCTCCCATCAGTTTAGGTGCTGGCCCGCTGCCATGCCCTGCTGGCTCCGGCATCAGCCTGTAGCCTCTGAACCCGGGGCGGGGCAATATGCCGGGTGTCGCCGCCGATATCTCCGGGCGGGCGTAACTGGTTGTCATCTCTATACCCGTCACGGGTTTCCCCGGGCTGATTGTGATTTCCTGCCGAAGCCCGGCAACCGGGTATTCCGCACAGGCTTCACCAGCATGACAAATCAGGCCATCGTTATCCAGGTCCGATCCGGCGACCAGGATGTAGTTACCCGGTGGCACCTCATTGAGCATTTTCGGCTCAATGCCGTCATCAGGTACAAAGGTAAACGGGTACCGTCCGTTCTCTGCCACGGCGCTGGTCTGGGCAATGGTTGTGTACAGATCACCCACGGGTTCGGGGTCAACCAGTAAAACAAAATGCCGGCCTGCGTCACGGGCCTGCAGATCCGTTACCCGTTGGCCGATCACCGGGATTTCAAGCCTGCGGGACTCGTCGCTTCTGTAGTCCACCACGATGGGCGCCCGTTCCGATACACCAGCATCAAGCTCTCCCGGGATGAGCGTTAAAGTGATCGTAAACTCTGTTCCAGGATCGTTGAGAGTCGGCACCGAGTCCAGGCGCAGCCAGGGTACATCTACCGACACGGATTCTATGCTGACCTCATCGGTACTGCGGCCATAAACACTCAGCTTCACAGTCGCCGAAGACGGCCCTTCCGAAGACAGGCTCACGATGGCAGGCGATGACGTCAACAGGTTTGGCACCACCCCGGCCGAGGCCGCCAGGACTGATTTGCCGGCGTCTATCAGACCCCAGCCCAGTTCACGGGTTTTGAGGCAAGGGTCACGGTCACAATCCTGCCGGGTCAGGTCGCCTCCCGATAAAAGCCGGTAGAAGCCATCATGATCCAACCCCGGGTTGAGGCTCTTCATCAATGCAAAGACACCAGCCACGTGAGGCGCCGCCATGGAGGTGCCCTGCAATCCGATATAGGTTTCCTTTAGTGTGCCATTGATCAGGCTGGCACTGGTGCTGCTGACCAGGTCGCTGCGCCCGTCTGCGTTGCCATCACGGCTGGCATCACCGCCCGGTGCTGCCAGATCAATCCAGTCGCCGGAATTGGAGTAGCTGGCCAGCACCCCGGCCCCGTCAACCGCGCTGACTGAAAACACCTTCTCATAAGCAGCAGGATAAGACGCACTCGTGGAAGCGGAATTGCCTGCCGCAGCCACATACAGGATGCCCTGCCCGATTCCGTAATCAATGGCCTCCAGGAGTTCTTGCTGGAACGGCAGGCCCCCGAGGCTCAGGTTAACGATATCAGCCCGGCGCACTCCATCGGACCGGCCGGAAACCCAGTTCAGGGCTGCCAGCAGATCCGCCGATGAGCCGGTACCACCCTCCCCGAGCACCCGCACAGGGCGCAGCGAAGCGCCGTAGGCAATACCGGCGCCACCGACACCGTTAACCGCAGCGGCTACAGTGCCTGCCACATGGGTGCCATGGTAAACACTGGTTCCGACTGCGTTTCCCGGGTCCGCAGGATTATTGTCAGGGCCCGGATCACCATCGTTATCAAAGGCCTGGGATACGAAATCCCGGCCATCGACAACGTTTTCATCCAGCTCGCTGTGCCAGTTCCCCGGCTCTCCATATAACCCTGTATCCATCACCGCGACCGTAACGCCAGCGCCACCGCCATTGGCCAGTTGCCAGGCAATCGGGGCGTTCACCAATTCATAGTGCCACTGTTGCCCCACGGTAAGGTTGTTGTACAGCGGCTCATCCACCGGCGTTGCAGCCATGGTGCGCATTGTATAATTGGGGGTGGCCGAGACCACCTCCGGGCGCTTGCTCAGTGTTCGTATCCATTCCAGGGTCGATGCCTTTGTTTGCGGTGCTGTTTGCACTGCGCTGCTGCGGGCCGCCTGTGGTGGAGCCTTCACCAGCCAGACACCCGGAGCCAGCTGCATTTCGGGCTCCACGCCCATCTGCAGCGCAGATGAGCGCACCGACGCCTGCCCCGCTTGTTGCCGGAACACGACAATGGCTTCGGATTCGGCAAAGTCGTGATCCGGCCACTGGAACCCGGCAGCCAAAGCGCTGCCGGTAACCGATGTCGACAGAATGTAGAGCATGGGTTCTGTACCGGATGCTTCAATTTTCAGGGTATACGTGCCCGTGGGTTCGGTATCCGGCAGCGAGATCCGCACCGGGGCTGCCTGGCTGCCCGTGGAATCCCTTGCAACAAGACGATCGCCACTGAACAGGGACAGGGTCAACGGGGGTGGGTTCCTGCTCGCGGAGAAAGGCTGGAGGGAAATGCCTTGCCCCCCGCGCAGGGTCATGGAATAGGTGTCG
>JACDJA010000321.1_pt1 | contig 58886 bp, 52 predicted proteins | sample 7449241 | NCBI WGS metagenome assembly JACDJA01 (sample SAMN14253289, study PRJNA609438) | sludge metagenome | isolation source: initial anaerobic sludge | collected 2018-12-20 | reverse complement strand
GATTACATTGCCATGCCCAAGGCCAACGGTTATCAGTCGTTGCACACCACACTTTTTGGCATGCACGTAAACATCGAAATCCAGATCCGCACCGAGGAAATGGAGCACATTGCCAACGACGGCATCGCCGCCCACTGGATGTACAAAAATGAGCCCAGCAACGTCACCAGCGTGAACCAGACAAGAGTGGACCGCTGGGTCAAGGGCCTGATGGAGATGCGTGAGCGGGCAGACGACTCTCTCGAGTTTATCGAACACGTAAAAGTGGACCTGTTCCCGGATGAAATCTATGTGTTTACCCCCAGGGGTAAGATCATGGAGTTGCCCAGAGGCGCAACGCCCGTGGATTTCGCCTACGCAATCCACACCGATATCGGCAATGCCACAGTAGCCTGTCGAATCAACCGGAACCTCGGCTCCCTGAGCAAGCCGTTGCAAAGTGGCCAGACCGTGGAAATCATTACTGCACCGGGCGCCCGCCCGAACCCGGCCTGGCTCAGTTTTGTGGTGACCGGCAAGGCACGAAGCAGCATTCGCCATACGCTGAAGAGCCAGAAGATGGCGGAATCGCTGGATCTGGGCCGCACGCTCCTGAAAAAGTCCCTGGATGGCTTTGGTGCCCGTTTGTCTGATATTGATGACGCACAGAAGCAGGCCGTGGTTAACCACAACCAGGTAAACAGTTTTGATGACCTGGTGAGCGAAATCGGGCTGGGCAATCGAATGGCTTACCTGGTGGCACGTCAGCTTGTAAGTGGTGCTGAGCGGGAAGATTCCGGTGGCGAAGTCCGGGACATCCAGGGCGGCGACAATGAACCCATCACCATTCAGGGAACTGAGGGTATGCTGGTTCACTTCGCCACCTGCTGCAAACCCATTCCCGGGGATCCGGTTGTCGGCGTGATGGACTCCGGCAGTGGCATGACCATTCATTCCGACACCTGCTCCCGCCTTCCGGAAGACGACGAGGGCCGGTCCCGCCTGACCCATCTCACCTGGGCGAAAGATATCACCGACGAGTTCTCTGTAGAACTTCGCGTCGAACTGGAACGCCAGCGCGGGCTGATAGCCGAGATTGCCAATGCCGTCGCCATGGCAGACGGCAATATCGAGCGTATTAACGTGGACGAACTGGACGCCCGGTTTGGGGTGGTCAGCCTTGTGGTTAAAGTTCACGGGCGCAAGCATCTGGCGCGGGTGATGCGGCGGGTACGCAACATCAAGGCGGTCACCTCAATCAGTCGCGTAAAATACTGAGCCCGGTCAGGGTTACATAGTTGACAGCCCGCCTGTGGAAGGGCGACGATTGGTGTTTTGGACGAGAGGAAGTAACAGGGTATGGCCAATAAATCCGTAATCCAGACTGATAATGCACCCCAGGCAATCGGTACCTACTCCCAGGCCGTGAAAGCAGGTGACACGGTCTACATCTCTGGCCAGATTCCGCTGGTGCCCGAAACCATGGAAGTGGTAGCCGGAGACTTTGCCGCCAAAACCCGCCAGGTGTTCGAAAACCTGAAGGCTGTTTGCGAAGCTGCCGGAGGCGAACTGAAGGATATCGTTAAAGTGAATATTTACATGACCGATCTGGCTAACTTTGCCACGGTTAACGAAATAATGGCGACCTATTTCCCCGAGCCCTATCCGGCCCGGGCAGCCGTTGAAGTCTCAGCTCTGCCCAAGGGTGTGCCGGTGGAGATGGAAGCAATAATGGTACTGAGCTGAGCCGGAATCAGGCAGCGGGTTTAACTGTTTTCAATCATTGCACGGTACCCGGCGCGAAAATCCGGATAGCGGAAAGTAAACCCTGTATCCAGCAGGCGCTGGTTATTGCAGCGCTTGCTGCCGGCCCGGCCGCCTTTTCGGGCACCTGCTACAGGCTCTGCACAGGGAACCTGTTGGCGAACCCATTCAACCACCTCATCCAGCCGCACCGGTTCGCAATCACTCGCAACATAGCAGGTATCCAGAGGCTTTCCTGAAAGCGCCATAGCGTTGAGATAGGCGACAGCCGCTGCGGCGTCTTCTTCATGAATGCGGTTGCTGTATGGCGCCGGCGCTTCAGGGTTCATGCGACCCTCAATAACTTCCTCGAGAAAACGCCTTCTTGACGGCCCGTAAATCCCGCTGAAACGCACCACGGTGGCAGGATGGCCACTATCCAGTGCTGTCTGCTCGCCAGCGAGTATCTGCTGCCCTGTGGTGCGGGAGGGGTGGGCCGGGCTGGTTTCATCGACCAGGCTGTCATCGTTCTGGGCATACACACTGGTGCTGCTGATAAAAAACAGCCGCTTAAGCTGTTGATTGCCCAGGGCCGCGAGAAGATTGGACAAGCCATTAACATACGCATCGCGGTAGCCCTGCTCGTCGTAACTGGAAGGAGTCAGGCAGTAGACGATCGTCTGCAGGTTTTCAGGCAGCTTGCCCGCGAGGGTTTCCGGACGTGTCAGGTCTGCACCTATGGCGGCGACACCTTCCGGTACCCTGGCAGGATTGCGACGCAGGCCGTAAACCTGTGCCGATTCCTTCAGTTTGACTGCGATGGCGCCTCCGAGTTTGCCGCAACCGGCTATAAGAATACGCGGCTTACTATTGCGTTCAGTGATTGCCATAGACAATATCAATCCTTATCCTCTAACCCATAAACAAGTGAATCGTCGCCCGTATCCTTTTGACCGGAGATCACCATGACTCTTACCGAGTTACGATACGTTGTTACGCTTGCCCGCGAAAGGCATTTTGGCCGGGCTGCCGAGCGTTGCCACGTCAGCCAGCCGACACTCAGCGTTGCGGTCAAAAAGCTGGAAGACGAGCTGGGCATCCCACTGTTTGAGCGCAGCAAAAGCAGCATCCGGGTTACTGAAACCGGTCAGCGCATTGTGGAACAGGCCCAGCGGGTTCTGGACCAGGTGGGGGTGATCCGTGATATGGCCCAGGATGGAAAAAACCAGTTGAGCTCGCCGCTCAAGGTGGGTGCCATTTACACCATAGGGCCTTATCTGTTCCCCCATCTTTTGCCCGAGCTACGCCGTGCCGCGCCGGAAATGCCGCTTTATATCGAAGAAAACTACACCGCCAACCTGCGCCAGAAGCTGCGGCAATCTGAACTGGACGCAATTATTATAGCGCTGCCTTTTGAAGAAGCCGAGGTGCTGACACTACCGTTATACGATGAGCCCTTTGTGGTGCTTTTGCCCGCGGGCCACGCGCTGGCCGCCAAAGAACAAATTACAGGTGAGGAGCTGGCTCGCGAGCAGTTACTATTACTTGGCCCCGGCCATTGCTTCCGGGATCAGGTGCTGGAATCCTGCCCGCCTCTGGTGGAAGCCGTTACCCGCCGTGCGGATACCGGGTCCCCTTCACTGGTTACAGAGGGCAGTTCTCTGGAGACCATTCGGCACATGGTTGCCTCTGGCCTGGGTATTACCGTGCTGCCGCTCTCAGCCGCCTCCGGCATGCGATACCATAAAGATATACTGGTAACCCGGCCCTTCGCCCCGCCTGTGCCATTCCGTACGGTGGCTTTGGCCTGGCGTGTCACCTTTCCAAGGCCCAAGGCCATTGACGTGCTCTCACTTGCGGCCAGCCAGTGCCGGGTAATTGAGAAGGCGAAAGTAGACACGCCGGTTGTTGCCGAAACGGACTGACTTTAGCCATGGCATCCCTGGACGATATACCGGTCACTGAGCTCAAGGGCGTAGGCGAGGCGTTGGCTGAAAAGCTTGCGCGACTGGGTATTGCCTCGTTGCAGGATCTGCTGTTTCACCTGCCTCACCGCTATGAAGACCGCACCCGGATCCTGCCCATGGGCAGCCTCAGAATAGGTGATGTGGCGGTAGTGGAAGGGGAGGTGATGAAAGCGGATGTGGTGATGGGGCGCCGCCGCAGCTTGCAGGTTACGCTGAAAGACAGCAGCGGGTTTCTGGTGATGCGGTTTTTTCACTTCAATGCAGCCCAGAAAAACCACCTGGCAGAGGGTACGCGGGTTCGCTGTTTTGGTGAAGTGCGCCCTGGCCGTGCCGGATACGAATTCTACCATCCTGAATACCAGGTAAATCCGCCACCCATGCCGGCAGAGGGGCAGGCAACCCTTACGCCGGTTTACCCGCTGACCGAAGGCATTCAGCAACCCCGGGTAAGAGGCCTGTGCCAGCAGGCCCTGGCCTACCTTCACCGGCATCCGATACGGGACTGGTTACCAGAAAAGCTGCTCGCGGATTTCCAGTTGCCGGGTATCACCGAAGCCGTCCAGTTGGTGCACTCTCCCCCTGCCAATGCTCCGGTGCATCTACTGGTGGAGGGGCGCCACCCGGCACAGCAACGCCTTGTGATGGAAGAGCTGCTCGCCCATCAGTTGAGCCTGCTGCAGGTTCGGGAACAGATACAGGCCCGCCAGGCTTTGCCTCTGTTACCAACGGGCGATCTGACCGAGCGATTCCTCGGCGAGCTTCCGTTTTCCCTGACGGGCGCCCAGCGCCATGTTATGGGTGATATCCGGCAGGACCTCAGCCAGCCCGTACCCATGCTGCGGCTGATTCAGGGCGATGTAGGTTCCGGTAAAACCATCGTTGCCGCCCTGGCAGCGCTTCAGGCCATAGGAGCGGGGGCTCAGGTTGCGCTGATGGCGCCCACGGAAATACTGGCTGAACAGCATTACCAGAACTTTTATGGCTGGTTGGCGCCCCTGGGTATCCAACTGGCCTGGTTGTCTGGCAAGGTAAAGGGAAAAGCCAGAACAGAAGCACTGGAGGCCGTTCATACCGGGGCCGCCAGCGTGGTGATAGGCACCCACGCGCTGTTCCAGGACGATGTGCTGTTTCACCGTTTGGCGCTGGTGATTGTGGATGAGCAGCACCGGTTCGGTGTGCACCAACGCCTTGCCCTGCGGGAGAAAGGCGTGGGCGGAAACCTGGCACCGCACCAACTGATCATGACCGCAACACCCATCCCGCGCACCTTGGCCATGAGTGCTTATGCCGATCTCGACACTTCGGTGATTGACGAATTACCCCCGGGCCGGAAACCGGTTGAAACCATCGTGATTCCCGATACCCGGCGGGAAGATGTGATTGAGCGCGTGCGCAGCGCCTGTTCAACTGGCCGGCAGGCTTACTGGGTTTGTACCCTGATTGAGGAGTCGGAGGCACTGCAGTGTCAGGCTGCAGAGGTTACCGCCCAGGAGCTGGAGCAGCGGTTGCCGGAGTTGAAGGTCGGGCTGGTGCACGGGCGCCTCAAGTCGACGGAAAAGGCAGAGGTAATGAACCGGTTCAAGCGGGGCGAGCTGGATTTGCTGGTTGCCACCACTGTAATCGAAGTGGGCGTGGATGTACCCAATGCGTCCCTGATCATTATTGAAAACCCGGAACGCCTGGGCCTGGCCCAGTTACACCAGCTCCGTGGCAGGGTAGGGCGGGGCGAACAGGCCAGTTTTTGCGTGCTCATGTACCACCCGCCCCTCTCCGCCAACGGCAAAGCAAGGCTGCAGGCTTTGCGTGACAGCCAGGACGGTTTTGTGATTGCTGAAAAGGATCTGGAAATCCGCGGGCCTGGCGAAGTGCTCGGCACCCGACAGACTGGCATGATGCAGTTCCGGCTGGCAGACTTTGAGAGAGACAAGGGCTGGATTGAGCCAGTGCGCGAGATGGCGCCGGAACTTATGCAGCACCCAAGGGTGGTGCAGGCGTTGATCCGGCGCTGGCTGGGCGAAAAAGTACGGTATGGCGATGTGTGAAGCGATCTGGCGGGAATAATAAAACGTACCTGCATTCCCGTGAATTGGTTTTACATCAACATTCAGACGCAAGCCATGCCTTATACTGAACAGCCAATGGCCGATTATTGAGGCCGGTTGGCAGGCAGCAACACTCGGGAGAATACAATGGAATTACCGGTAACGGTTCAGCAGGCTCTTGGTGAGGCCGCTAAGGGTGTTTCGCTGAGGGACGCGCGCCAGGCCAACCGCCACGAACTGTTGCGGATGGTCCTGCTCAACGACGGGCCGGATAAACTTCAGGTGATCTGTTGCAAGGAAGATCTGATTGATCTGGAGCGGCTGAACAAGCAACTGGAAAGCGACTATCGGCTGATGAAATCCCGGGAACAGGTTCGGGTGAAAGAGCGGGCCGGGCTGAGAGAACTGCCTGCGTTGCCCTCGCTGACAGGCTGGCCGACCATTGTCGATCGCCGGATAGATGATTTGCCTTCGGTAGCCCTGGAGCTGGAAGGCCAGAATCTGGCCATGGTGATGCCGGCAGAGGACTTTCGTGCACTGACAGCCGGGGCTGAACGCCGGTCGTTTACCGTGGCAGCAGAAAACATCACAGTAAACCTGGACGATCCGGCCAATGATCGCAGCCAGCTGACTTTCGCCCTCAAGAAGTTTACCAGCCTGCGCATCCGCCAGCGCCTGGAAGATACACTGGAACTCCCGCCACTGCCTGAAACCGCGCAACGCATTATTCATCTGCGGGTGAACCCGAATGCGGTAATGGGTGATCTGGTGGACATTGTTGAGAGTGATCCCAGCCTGGCCGCCCAGGTTGTCAGTTGGGCATCTTCATCCTTTTATGCCGCCGCCGGGCAGGTTCGCTCCGTGCACGATGCCGTATCGAGAGTGCTCGGGTTTGATATGGTGATGAACCTTGCCATGGGCCTTTCGCTGGGACGAGCGCTCAAGCAGCCACAGGATCACCCGGACGGTTATGTCGATTACTGGCAACAGGCCATCTGGCAGGCCCAGTCTGCAGGCATTCTCGCCAGCATGATGCCCCGCAGTAAACGCCCGATGTTCGGTTTGGCCTACCTTGCGGGTCTTCTGCATAACTTTGGCTATCTTTTGCTGGCCCAGGTTTTTCCACCCCATTTCAACCTGGTATGTCGTTCCCTGGAAGTGAATCCCGGTATCGATTCGTCGGTAACAGAACACTATCTCCTCGGAATCACCCGGGAACAGATTGCGGCGCAGCTGATGGAAAACTGGGGCATGCCTGAAGAGGTTACGCTGGCCATAAGGTACCAGAAAAACCGTAACTATCAGGGCGCGCACAGTGTGTACGCCAGGCTGCTTTGGCTTGGGAGGCAACTGCTGACATCCAGAGGCGTGGCGCTGGGGGGTGCTGGTGAGCCTGTGGAGCAGGAGGTCTATGACGAGCTTGGCTTGGACCGCGCGCGGGTCGAGGCCCAGTTTGATGAGCTGGTCGCCAGCAAGGATAACGTGATGGCCATGGCTGGCATGATGAGCCAGTAAAAAAGAAAAGTGAGCTGAAAAAAAGCCGGCTACAGAAGGCCGGCAAAGTTTCTGCTTGTTGCAGAGTCGTCCGAACGTGACAGGAGAAACAACCCAGGGCAGTGATTAATGTGGTGAACAGCCGGCCCCCTTGGTTTCAATTTAGACAAGGACTTTAAAAAGGAAAAGCCATTTCCCCGAACGTGGGAATTTGAGCATTACGTCACTTTTCGTGCTTTGAGCAAGCTACTGATAATGAATCGATAAAAAGCCGACACTGTTTTTCCCTGTTACAAAAAGAAACAAACAGGTTTTGGGTCAGAAAGCGTGATTGCGGATGGCCGTTGCGGCACGGCGTATTTCATCGGCATGGCGTTCTTCCACCTCAAACCGTTCCTTGTCCATTTTCTCTACAAAACGCACCTCCGTATCCTGGCGTGCCTGATGGGTCGGCATATGGCGAAGCTGCTCGTAGACTTCCATAAACACCTGGAACGGAGCCCTCTCCATTAACTCCGGAGCCACATGATCAAGCAGGCCTTTGATGCGCAGGCAGGCCTCGGAATATTCGATCTGATTTTCCTCTACCGCCATTGCAATCACGCGGATACTGTCGATCATATCCTGACGTCGTTTTGCCTGAAACGCCTCTGCCTTCTGTTTGCGCCTGCGGTTATCCGCAAGTATGGATATCTGCCGCCGGATAAAACCCAGCAGGACAGTGATGGCGATAGCGCCGGCAATAATCAGGCTCCACTGTAGCCATTGAGGCATGCTGTTCTCCCTATCAGGTTCAGGCGGGCACAGGTTGCTGTTTCGACTGCCAGACTTTGACAGTTACCGACTGACCATTCAATACGGATGTGCCGGCAACCGGATCGGTTTCCTGGTCGCATTATACATCGTTGATACTCGCGCCGGCACGGGCCGAGGCAATCGCTTGCTGCGTTCAAATGCAGTGGTGGGAGGCAGAATGATATCGGCGTGAGAATTTCATCCGCCATGGTGCTTGAAGGGTACTCACTCGCAAACTCCGGCAGCCCCTTTAACCCGGCTGTGGCGCTTGCCAAAGTGCCCCCGTTGCCCGGACATGGCTCCCGGTGCAATCAGATCAATGGCGGGCTGGCTGAACATCACACCGCCAACAACATCCAGCTTCCCGGTAAGTATGTTCAGGCAGTATGCGAGCCAGATCGCGATACTGCCGAAGGTCTGGGTACTGGTGCCGTTTTGCATGAGTGTTTCTCCCGGGGTTCTTGTTGTTGCAGGTCGGGTTTCATTGTGCAACCAGATTGGCAGGAAAATGCTGGCTGAGGGAAACCGTGATTCGCTGTTCCGGCTACAAAAAAGGCCAGTCCGGAGACTGGCCTGAAGAGCACGGATCTGAGTGGCCCCTGTTTTATTCGTAATGGGCCGGTAAATCTTTGACCGGGTTGGAAATGAAGTTCAGATAAACTCCCTGAGGCGGTATCTTCAGCGGTAATTGAACAGCCTTGCCATTGCCGTTCGCCAGTTCTTCACAGGCACTCAAGCCTCCACCTGTAAAGATGCTACCGAGGCAGCTTACGAAACCAAGCAGTCCGGACGTTGCGTTATTGGAGCCGGCAACATCAACGGTAATAAGTGGAGTGTTACTATTCCTCTGTTCGATTTGCATTCTGCCATCGTCGAAGAACGTGATCGGTCCGTCCAATTCCAACTTGAATGGATAACTGAACAGATTGTGGGCAAGCAGGCCCTCTATGGGTAGGTCAAGGTTTGGTGCATCAAGTAGTAGGTCGGCATCCACCTGGAATCGTGGGCCGCCGTTTTCACCTGTGACGATGCGGCCCTCGACCAGCCCCATCGGGTTGTTTTCTGTAGGTTCTTGGTATCTCATACGAAGAATCTGGGGGCCGGTGTTGGATTCCGATGGCCCGAGCAAGTTATACCAAACTTTAGCTGGCGTGGTGACCAGCATGGTTGGGTAAAGCAATACTCGGATATTCCCCGTTTCCTCACCGGTCTCTGGATCAATTTCGGGCCCGATTACTTCGGTGTTCAGACCATACGTTTGATAAATGTACTTCTTGTCCCAGCATTCGTTTGCTTCTTGATATGAGCAGCCTACGCGGGCGTTGGCCTCTTCGCCTCCGTTGTTTCCGAGCACTACTGCGTTTCCATTCATCGCCAGTCGTGCTGCGTTTGGTGGTGTTTCAAAGTGCTCGAGAGGCAAACCACTCTCATCTGTCGCCTGGACAAAATCGAAAGGTTCGAAATCCTCGATATAATAATTGGAATTAGCGTCTCGAATTGGAAGGTTTCTCAGCGGTGTGAATACCGTCGAAACACTCTCCTGACCCCTAAAATAAATCTCTAGAGGTTCGCCGCCATTGTCCTCGGGATCCAGCAAAAGATCAGTTTGGAAGGCCCTGTTATTTTTTCCGCAAATGACGACATCACAGTTGCCGTTTACGGCGGAGACCAGCGTATAGCGATAAAGAGCGCCAGGCTCCCATGGTTGATCAGGGAAGAAACTGATGCGTTGCAGGTTTTTTTCAAGGCGTCCATCAATGCCGGAGATGACATTCCCCGATTCATCGACCTTTTCCACAATAAACGTTTCATTGAGCCGGATAGAGCTGAGCTTCATGGATTGAGAGAAGACCACAACGATCGGGCGGTCTGCTGGTAACGTCGTGACCGGCAGAATATCCCTGCTTTGTGCGTTACCTGCATTGTCGTTTGGCAAATTGTCGCCAGCCACATCCTTACAATGCCCGTGGAAACCTTCCGCCAGATTGAGGTTTTCCGTGACACACGGATAGCCAGGGTAGATGGTAAGAGCGAAGGGGGATTGCTCGGTAACGGAGCCGCTGCCATCGTCTATTTCCGGTAATGAGAATCTCAACGGAGGGATGGTAGCGGTGTTGCCTACTATGTCTGCCAGACTATTAAGTTGCAGCTTATAGTCCACCCCATGCCGCAAACCAGATTTCGGTTGAATAGCGATGGTGGTGCCATCCACTTCAATTTTCAGGTCTGTGAGTTCCTGGCTACCGCTTGAATCGTTGGCAAAGAGGCTGACGGCGCTCTTGACGGACTCCGGATCCAGCGGCTCATCAAAGAACAGAATAACCGGGTCGCCGGGGCGGTGCATCGATTGCCGTGTGGGCGGGATGGCATCTGTTGCGCCCGGTGTCCAGCTCACCAGCTTGGGCGCTGTATTATCCAGCTCACGCAGTTCTTCGGCATCCAGGGCCGAGTCGGCATCTGTGGCGGCCTGAAGATGGAACGCAATGGTGGAATCCGTGTATTCCTGCCCGAGCAGGTTGGGTTCAACCATGCCAATGGCATCAATGGTCAGTACGCCGTCTTTTACCAGTGCAATGCCCCGCAGTTCCACGCCCATCAGATCCTGGGAGAGAGCAGCGTTTGGCTGTGCTTCTTCCGTGTTCATGGAAACATCCATGAACAGGGTAATCTGCCGGGGAACATTGATGTCGTCGGTGTAGGCGTTCGGGCTCAGGTAGCCGGAGGCATCGGAGAGCATGGTTACCTTGATGTCGCCTGTGGTTTGGAGCTCATGGGTTGCCGCATCCAGAACGGGCACTTTGCCGCCAACGAGCACGTCCAGGCTGGTACTGCGAAGAATACTGCCCTTAGGTATACGCAGAGGGAGTGCTTCAGTCGCTTCAAATGACGGCGCGAATGCCAGCTCGGCAAACAGATCACCTGTCTGCTGGGAAGGGCCGGCAACACCCTGAAGTACGGAGTTCAGGGTAACTCCATTGATGATCTGGCCATTCAGGATGGACTTGGTCAACCGTGTTTCATCCGTTTCTCCCGCCGCCAGGCCAGAGTCTATAGCGCTTTGCTGCAACACGACTGTGGGGCCGGTATCCCGGGGGGTGAAGCTGAATGTCTTGTTAAACCGGTTTTCCGCCCCGGGATCGGTCAGGCTTGCCAGATCGGTGAATTCGAGCGTGTAGGTTTCACCGCTGTTAAGCACATCTTCCTTACCGCCGCACTGCTGAGGGTCGGGTGTCACGCACGGGTCAACCGTGATCCGGTTGCCTTTCACCAGAATGGACGCAGGCACTGGCTGGCCGTTCTTGTCGAGCATTTCAATCGAACCACCAAGCTCTTTCCAGTCCGGATGTACCGGTTGCGTCATCGCAAAGCGGAACGTTGAAAAGTTCATCGCCTGGAAGCGTTTGTCGGTTTGATCATCGCTGGCCGGTACCTTCCAGGCTACGCCAAAGCTATCCGAGGTGTTTGCCAGCCCCGCAGCCCCGGAGAAACTGCCCCGGGTCTCGAACTGGATACCCGGGTCACCAACACCGTTGGGTGTGCCGATTGTGCGCCCGCCTTCGGCCTGGAGCGGCTCGTTAAAAGTGACGGAATAGGCGGATGCAGTAGTCAAAGCGCCGCTTGTTGTTAACTTCAGGCTTCGGCCTTCATCAATTTTTTCAACACTGAAGGGCACGACAGTGCCGTCGGATTGCACGCTGATTTTGCTGGTGAGGCTGGCGTCGTCTTCAGTAATCGCATGGGAAAACCGGAGAACAATATCGGCTTTCGGGCTGACATCCGCCTGCCCGTCTGCCGGGTACGAGTAGATCACCGAGCCGGGCGTGGTTTTCTGGTTGATGCTCTGCTCATCCCCGCCGCAGGCTGCAAGCAAAAAGGCGGGAATCAGTGCCAGGGTCTTGTTGTACTTCATGGCAAACCTCTCCTCAGAACTTCAGGGTAACTGAACCGCTGATAACATGGATGTCGCCGTCTGCTGTTACGCTGGTTTCTGCGCCATCAAAATCCACCAGAGTAAAGTCGCGCTCCTGCAACTGCTGGTACTGGTAGCCCAGATCGAGGCGAACAGGGTAAGCGAGCAATCGTGTGCGATCGTAGGTGGCGCTGATACCCAGGCCTACCACAATCTTGTCGGTGTCCAGATAGTTGATTTCGGGGTTGCGGGTGGACTTCAGGGGAGACTCTTCATACGCCACCCCGCCGCGCACGGAAAAGTTTTTGTTGAGGTCAAACTCGGCGCCGATACGTGGAATCAGGGTGTCGTCAAACCGGATGCGGTCGGAAGCCGGTATTGTTGACTGATTCTTGATGGTATCACCGGCGAACTCGCTGGACAGCTCTGACCAGTTCTGCTGTTCAATACTGCCACCCAGGCGCCAGTTTTCGCCTCTGTACTGGGCGCCGAAACCAAAGGTTTCCGGTTGAAACGAATCGATGGTTGTTACCGCAAGGCTCAGGCCCGGGTCGGGAATGGTCTGGGTAACGATAATATTTGAATCAACCGTTGTAGAAGCGGAAGACTTGGTGCGGTAGGTGAACGCGGTTTCCCAGCCCTGCAAAAAGCAGCTGCTTTCCGGGCAGAAGGTGCTGCCAAGATCAATGGTGGTGCCAAGAATGGTTTTTATCTGTGGCTCCGCGTTAACAGCCAGGCGCTCCCGGCTGGTTTCTCCACCGAGTGTGGATACCGCATTGAGATTGGCGGTTGCATCCAGGGTTATACGCGCCGATGCGCCCACGGAAATCCCGCGCCAAACAGGGGTGGCACCGCCAAGGTTCAGGAACAGCGGTTCTTTCCCGTACTGCAGAAACTGACCGCTGGTGGAGGTTCGGGAATCGAACGCCAGCATTTCCTTGCCGTATTTTTCCACGCCGGCAATGAAGCCCAGGTAAATCGGGTGGTCAAAGCGGGTAAGCGACCCCAGATTGGTTTTCATGCCGATCAGCACGTGCTGACTCGGTGAGCTGGAAACCACATCGCCATTGGCATTGGGGTTTGTCGATCGTAACTCCTGCTCAGCGTGGAGTATGCCTGCTGTCAGTTCACCGCGTTCATCCCGGGTGAGGGACGCCGGGTTGTAATAGGTGGCGGATACCTGGTTATTAAACATGGAGAGAGACTGGGCGGTGGCGACGTCCACTGGCATCACTCCATAGGTTGTACCTATATTGCCCATACTGGCTGAGGTGGGTACAGAAAGGGTGGTGGATGCTGCAGCTACCGCAAGGGTTAGCGCCCGTGCTGAAAACCGGGAGGTGGAAACCATTGATACACTCCAATTATCTCGTTGTTTTTATACTCTGGCCGTTATCAGTTCCCCGGGTGCAGGGTTCCGGATAGGGCTGGTACATTTGTTCAACTGGAAGTGTATGAGGCTTGTCCTTTTAGGACGTTGGCATTATTGACATGCAACCGTGTCGAAATGACCATGTAAGCTGCACGGATTCAAAAAAAGCCTTTGGATACAAAGGCTAAAGAGAAAATTAATTTTGCTTTAGCTGGCCATTGAAGCCTCGTAGTCGCGAATCATTCCGTAAAGCTGATCCTTCAGGCTCAGCCGCTTTTTCTTCTGTTCTTCCAGATACTCATCCGACGTAGTCTCTACACCTTGCTCAATGCGGTACACTTCATGATCAATGTCGTGATAGGCATCGAAAAGTTTCGCAAAATGCTGATCGGTGGTCTTCAGGGTGTGAATGGTTTCTTTGGACTCGGGCAGTTCATGGGCAAGGTCGTGTTTTTCAAGTGGCATTCGTTAATACTCCCGGTTTTTGGTGGGTTGTCGGTTTTCAGTGTAAGGCGTTTTGTTTTAGCGAGATAGATGTTTGTTAATGTTTCCGGAATGCAGGTCGTTGCGCTAACTGGCAGGATGTCAGGTTCACGGATGTAAAAGGGGGGGGAGAGAAGTCCCCCCCGCGGGATTCCCGTGGTTGGCTGAACTCCGTTTTTACCGGGTCTCGATATTGCCGTCTTTGTCGGAGATAACGATCTCCACACGGCGATTCTGCTGACGACCGGCAGCCGTGTCGTTGCTGGCTACGGGGTACTGCTCGCCAAAGCCTTTGGTTTCCACCCGGCGGCTTTCAATGCCTCGCGAGATCAGTTCATCCCGCACGGCCTGGGCCCGACGCTCGGATAGCCGCTGGTTGTAGGAAGCCTCACCGGTACTGTCGGTGTAGCCTTCCACACGAACCCGGCGGTCTTCATACTCTTTCATGAACTGGGCCAGGCGGCCTATGGTCTGCTCCCCTGAAGGTTTCAGGTCCGCCTTGTTCAGATCAAAAAGAACATCCCCAAGAGTCAGCACCATGCCACGGTCCGTACGCTCTGCCTGCAACTCTTCCATTCGCTTGCGCAGCATTTCGGCTTCCTTGCGCGCCTGCTCGGCTTCACTGGAACGTTGAGCAAGCAGTAATTTGCGGCGCCGTTCCTCGGCGGAATCTATCTGCTTCTGCAGCCGGGCACGCTCGCCCTGCTCGTTGGCAATCTGCGCGTGGCGGTTCGCCAGGTAGGCTGCATGCTCAACGCGCACCGTATCTGCGCCATCATCCAGTAAAGATTCCGCCCGGTTCAGCTGGTCCCTGGCGCTACGCAGGTGGCGGTCGCCGCTGCGGGCGACATCCGGATCGTCTTTGATTTTCTCATAAGACGCCCGGGCTTCATTTACCATCGCATTCTCCGGGGGTGTTGTGGCACAGCCGGCAATAAGTAATGACAAGCCGGCAGCCATGCCCAGTGTTATGTTGCGTTTGTTCATAACAGTCTCCTTTCCAGATAGGGCGATTACTGGTCCTGATTCATTTGATTGCGCAGAGTCTCAATATTCTGATTGACCTCCGCTACAGCCTGCTTCGCTTTTGCCGTTTCCGAACGGGCACCAGCGAGCTGGGCGTCGACAGCCGCCTGTTCCAGAAGGCGCTTAGCCTCTGTAAAGCGCTCCTGCTCAATCAGGTTCTTTGCATCGGCCACTTTGTTTTGTGCGTTGTTGAGCAGCACCGGCTCAAACTCCCGCGCATCGGCAGCCACAGCTTGCTGGAGAGAAGCCTCAGCGGACTGAAGATCTGAATCCGGTCGTTCGCCGGAACTGGCACAGCCGCCTATGGCAAGAGCAATACCCGTAATGCCGGCGGTGTATAACATTGATTTATGCTTATTCATGCACGATCTCCTTTCAGCGATATACAAGCTATGTGGAAGGTGTGTATGCACGAATTCAACCATGCGCACCTTACACCAAGCTTAGCAGTCCACCGGAGATCAACCATGAAGCAATGGCAACATCTTTTTGCGAAAAGCGGTTGCCATTCCATAACCCAGTGGCAATGAACTGGTGTAAGTATCTGAAATAAAAGCCGGCGATTGCGGGCGAAGGGCTGAATAAGCTTTAATCATGATCGCCGGCCGATTGTGCAGCAGGCGCTATCGCCCCGATAACCCGTGAATCTGCACAAGTCTGGGGCCACCAGATACGCAGCGAACTCGAAGTGCTGTCAGCGGGGCTGCTCTCCGGGTCAGAAGCGGAACAGCCAGGGTAACAGCACTTCGCCATAGCCCCACAGCATAACGGTGATCGCCAGCATCACCTCGAGTACCAGTACACCCACTGCCAGGGTGGTACTGGATACGATAAAGCCTTCTTCAGAACTGATGCCCAGAAAGTAGGGGATGCCCACGTAGAGCACGTAGGCCGTCATGCCCAGGCCGATTGTCCCCGCGAGCAGACAAAGCCACACAATAGGGTAAATCGCGACCAGACCACTGAGAAACATCGGGGTGGCGATGTATCCGGCAAAGATCACGCAACGCCGGTGGCTGGGCGGTGTGCTGAAGCTCCGGGCCATGCGATGGATAAGGGTCCCGACCAGGAACACCGCCATCAGAATACTGATATAAAACGCGATCCCCGCGTAAAGTGCACTGATCAGGTCAAGCTTGATAAAGGCGTGGTCACCGCCAAAGCCCCACCCAACCTGAGTGGTCCCGATATAGGCGCTGACTACGGGAATAGCGGCGAGTATGAAAACATGATGGGCATAGAGGTGGCGAACGGTTTCGTCCTCTTTGCCGATGTGTTGCCACTCCGATTGAGGGTGGACCAGAAGGCCCCAGACATGGGTCAGCACGGAAACACCTCCTTTTCTTGTTCGGGTTGTCGCGGCGTTATGAGCGACCGGTGCACCTATCAGGTGTTTACATCAAGTTGATATGCAGGTTGTACATGATCCAGACCGACCCACCCACAACAAGGGTCAGCGTAACAACAGCAAAAAACAGAAACGATCCGGAATCGCGTCCCTCCCGGGTTTTCAGATTCATGTGCATGAACAGAGTCAGTTGCAGGATTATCTGAAGTATGGCCATAACTGAGATGGCGATCACCGTGACGGTTTTGCTGAAGCTCCCTGCCATGACCATGCCGAATGGAATTGCCGTCAGGATAATCGAGAGCAGGAGACCGGTGATATAGGATCGCAGGCTACCGTGGCCCTGTTGATCGTGGGTGGTTGAAGTGCTCATTTACAGTACTCCCATGAGATAGACAAACGTGAAGACACAAATCCATACGATGTCCAGAAAGTGCCAGAACAGGCTCAGGCACAGGATTCGCGGCCGGGTTTTGTCGGTCAGCCCTTTGATGGGTAACTGGATCAGCATAATGAGCATCCATAGCAGCCCAAAACTCACATGCAGGCCGTGGGTGCCGACCAGAGCGAAAAACGACGACAGGAATCCGCTGCGGTCCGGGCCGTAACCCTCGCTGATCAGGTGATGGAACTCGTAGAGTTCCATCCCTACAAAACCCGCACCGAGCACGAAAGTTGCTATCAGCCAGCCCATCAACTGGCCCAGACGGTCCCGGTGCATGGCCAGCATGGCGAGCCCGTAGGTGAAGCTGCTGAACAGCAGCAGGAAGGTTTCGCCGAGAACGAATTTGAGCTCGAACAGATCTTTGCCGGACGGCCCCCCGGCGGTGTTGTTGTGCAGTACGCCGTAAGTCGCAAACAGGCAACCGAAGATGATGAGATCGCTCATCAGGTAAATCCAGAAGCCGTAGGTTTTCATGCCTGTGGTATCGGCGTGTTCTTCGTCGGTGCGCATGATTCCAGGTTGGTTCGTCATGGTGTCGGTGGTCATGATTACGCCTGCATCTGAACCTGTTGATAGTGCTCGGTCTCGGTTTGCCTTACCTCATCCGCCGGCACGTGGTAATCGATATCGTCATTGAACACCCGCATGATAAAACTCACGAAAATGCCCAGGGCACTCGCTCCTGCCAACCACCATATATGCCACACAAGTGCAAAACCCAGCACGATACTGAAAGCACCAATGACGGGCCCGGCCACCGTATTGCGGGGCATGTGGATGTCCTGATATTCGGTCTGCTCCGGGTTGCCCGGCAACGCTTGCCCGCCCCGCCTCTGCTTCTCTTCCCAGAAGTTGTCGATTGAGTTCACGACAGGCAGGTGAGCGAAGTTGTAGTGGGGTGGGGGCGACGAGGTGCTCCACTCCAGCGTTCGCCCGTTCCAGGGATCCCCGGTGACATCGGCCCGGGCCTTTCGGTCGCGGATGCTGACGTACAGCTGGATGGCGGTACAGAGAATGCCGGCAAGAATGAACACGGCGCCGACCCAGGCCACAATCATCAGCGGTTGCCAGTCGGCATTGGGATAGGACTGCATGCGACGCACCGCGCCATAAAAACTGAGAATGTACAATGGGGTAAACGCCAGGTAGAAGCCGATAATCCAGCACCAGAATGAACGTTTACCCCATTTTTCATTGAGCGTGAACCCGAATGCTTTGGGAAACCAGAAGGTGTAACCAGCCAGGCTCCCGAAAACAACACCCCCGATGATCACATTATGGAAGTGGGCAATGACAAACAGGCTGTTATGCAGCACGAAGTTCGCGGCCGGTACTGCCAGCATAACGCCGGTCATACCTCCGAGCGTGAACGTGATGATGAATCCCAGCGTCCACAGCACCGGTGAGGTGAACTCCAGGCGGCCCCGGAACATGGTGAACAACCAGTTGAATATTTTCACCCCAGTGGGGACCGCAATGATCATAGTCATGATGCCGAAGAACGCGTTGACGTTGGCGCCCGCCCCCATGGTGAAAAAGTGGTGCAGCCAGACCATGAACGAGAGCAGACCAATCGCCACCGTGGCCCACACCATGGTGTGGTAGCCAAAGAGGCGTTTTTTGGCAAAGGTGGCAATGACCTCGGAAAACACCCCGAACGCGGGCAGAATCAGGATATAGACTTCCGGATGTCCCCAGGCCCAGATGAGGTTCACATACATCATCATGTTGCCGCCGAGATCGTTGGTAAAGAAGTGGAAGTCCAGATAACGATCGAGCGTGAGCATCGCGATGGTGGCGGTGAGAATGGGGAAGGAGGCGATGATCAGGCCGTTTGCCACCAGGGAAGTCCAGGTGAAAATAGGCATGCGGAACAGTGTCATGCCTTTGGTCCGCATCTTCATGATGGTGACAAAAAAGTTGATACCGGTGAGCGTCGTCCCCACACCCGATATCTGTAATGCCCATATCCAGTAATCCACCCCGACTCCGGGACTGTACGTGCTTTCGGAAAGCGGCGCATACGCGAGCCAGCCGGTTTTGGCGAACTCGCCGACCACCAGGGAAATGTTCACCAGAACAACACCCGCCGCAAACAGCCAGAAGCTCAGGTTATTCAGAAACGGGAAGGCCACGTCGCGGGCGCCGATCTGCAACGGAACCACGAGGTTCATTAGCCCGATTACCATGGGCATGGCGACGAAAAAAATCATGATTACGCCATGGGCGGTAAAGATCTGGTCGTAGTGTTCCGGTGGCAGGTAGCCCTCCGCACCGCCGGCGGCCATGGCCTGCTGGGTACGCATCATGATGGCATCGGAAAAACCCCGGATCAGCATCACCAGCGCCACCAGGAAATACATGATGCCCAGTTTTTTGTGGTCAACGGAGGTGATCCACTCCTTCCAGAGATAAATCCATTTTTTGTTGAAGGTGATCCAGCCAACGATATAGGCCCCTACGATTGCCATGACCACAGCCACCGACATGACGATGGGTTCATGGTAGGGAATGGCTTCCAGGCTCAGTTTTCCGAACATCGTTTTACTCCGCTGTCTCAGCGCTCATTGGGACGCTATGCTCAGTGGTGCTGTGCTCATCCGGTTTCCCTTCACGGAAACTGTTGAGAATGTTCCGGTACAGATCTGGTGATACATCCGAGTAATACTGGACCGGCACGGATTGGCTGGGTTGGGCCAGTTCCTTGTAGCCGTCCTCAAATGAGAGGGTTTGATCCGAGGAGTTAACCTCGTCCACCCAGCGCTCGAACTCCGGTTCGGAGAGCGCAAGGGCATCGAACGTCATTCCGGAGAAGCCGGCACCGCTGTAATTGGTGGACCGGCCGGGATAGGTCCCCTGTTCATTGGCAATCAGGTGCAGGTTACTGTCCATGCCTGCCATCGCGTATATCTGGGTGCCCAGAGCCGGGATCCAGAAGGAATTCATGACCGACCCGGAACTGATACGGAAGTGCACTGGCCGGTTTGCAGGAAACGCCACTTCGTTGACCGATGCCAAATGCTGTTCCGGGTATATGAACAGCCATTTCCAGTCCAGGGAGACAGCCTGGATTTCGAGCGCGTTCTGCTCGTTTTCCGCGTCAATGGGTTTCATGGGGTCAAGAGAGTGGGAGGTTACCCAGGTCAGAATGGCAAGTACCACAATAATGACGCAGGGGATCAGCCAGACCACCACCTCAATCGCCTTCGAGTGCCCCCAATCCGGTTTGTAGGCGGCATCGGGATTGCTTTCACGGTAGCGGAAAGCGAAAAGCAGGGTCATCACGATAACCGGTATGACCACAATGAGCATGAGAGCAAACGCGGTGATGATCAGGACCCGCTGCTCTTCGCCAACCTGGCCTTTTGGGTCCATCAACGCCGAACTGCACCCAGAAATCAGGAAGGGCAGAGCAGCCATAAGCAGGGCGCCAAGGGGGCGCAGATAAGGTTTTCTTCCCATCTTTTAACCTCATTGGAGCCGTCAGGCAAAACGCCGCTCGGCTCGGATGTGGCTATCGGTGTGTGGAAGGTATCGGGAATTAATCCTCGCGGCTCAGGCTCTCCGGATCCGCTTGATTATTCCCGAAAAGGGCTTCTGCCAATTCTGGAATAAGTTAAATCTGGATTCTACTTACGATTTGATTTAAATCATGGGAGTATGGGTGGGCTACAGGCTCGGTGATATAAGAGTGGTTGTTTTAACGGCGAACAGAAATAAAAAAGCCCCAGGCATGGTAGCGTGGGGCTTTTCCAGGTGTTTTGTGTTCCGATTACGCCCGCTAAAAGCGTGGCGAGTGTTACCGAAATTTCAAGAAATGGTGGGCCCAGCTGGACTCGAACCAGCGACCAAAGGATTATGAGTCCTCTGCTCTAACCAACTGAGCTATAGGCCCGTAACGCAGTGCCTGCTGTGCAGGTGTTTCCGCAGGCAAACAAAACGGGCGCCATTATACCGATGAGGCACGGCGCCCGCTACTGTTAGTTCTTGCGATTTATCCCTGATTTCCCTGGTCGTCAATAAAACCGCGCAGGTGATCAGAGCGGGAAGGGTGGCGCAGTTTACGCAGTGCCTTGGCTTCGATCTGGCGGATGCGCTCACGGGTTACGTCGAACTGTTTGCCGACTTCTTCCAGCGTGTGGTCCGTGTTCATCTCGATACCGAAGCGCATGCGCAACACCTTGGACTCACGGGCGGTGAGGCCGGCAAGTACGGAACGTGTGGCTTCCCGCAGGCCTTCTGCCGTTGCCGAATCCACCGGCGAGAGTGCCTGGATGTCTTCGATGAAGTCGCCCAGATGGCTGTCTTCATCGTCGCCAATTGGTGTTTCCATGGAGATCGGCTCTTTGGCAATCTTCAGCACCTTGCGGATCTTGTCTTCCGGCATTTCCATGCGCTCGCCCAGCTCTTCCGGCGTGGGTTCGCGACCCATTTCCTGCAGCATCTGGCGGGAAATGCGGTTGAGCTTGTTGATGGTTTCGATCATGTGCACCGGAATACGAATGGTGCGTGCCTGGTCCGCAATGGAGCGGGTAATGGCCTGACGTATCCACCAGGTGGCGTAGGTCGAGAACTTGTAACCGCGACGGTATTCAAACTTGTCTACCGCCTTCATCAGGCCAATGTTGCCCTCCTGAATCAGGTCCAGGAACTGCAGGCCGCGGTTGGTGTACTTCTTGGCGATAGAAATTACCAGCCGCAGGTTGGCCTCGACCATTTCTTTCTTGGCACGGCGGGCTCTCGCTTCACCAATGGAAACCCGGCGGTTGATTTCCTTGATGTCGACAACATCCAGGTCCACTTCGGTCTGCACATTCATGATGCGCTTCTGAAGGCGGACTATTTCATCCAGGCGTTCGCCGATTGCAGCAGCGTAGGGCTTTTTGCTCTTGGCAATCTTTTCGCCCCATTCCGGGTTTGCTTCATTGCCCGGGAAGGACTTGATGAAATCCTTGCGGGGCATTTTGCATTCGCGAACGCAGATTGCCAGGATGGCCCGTTCGTTCTCGCGTACGAGATCGTTGGTGGAGCGTACTACATTGACCAGTTCGTCGAAGGCTTTGTTGCCCAGCTTGAACGGTGCGAAAACCTGCCCCAGTTCGTTGAGGGCGGCCTGGGTCCGCTTGTCGGCACGGCCATGCTTGGCAAGCAGTTCATCGGCAACAGCCAGCTTTTCACGAAGGAGTTCAAAGCGCAGGCGAGTCTCCTCGGGATCTGGCCCGCTCTCGGGTTCTTCTTCCTCTGTATCAGAATCTTCGTCTGCATCGTCGGCGTCTGCTGACTCGGGCTTGGCCGGTGTTTCCGGCATGAACGGCTCGGCACCATCCGGGTCCAGGAAGCCGGTTACGATGTCGCTGATGCGACCTTCATTTTCGATGATACGATCGTAGGCCTGAATGACGGTGCCGACCGTGCCCGGGAAGTGGGCGACGGCTGCCATGACGTCACGAATGCCTTCTTCGATGCGTTTGGCGATGACAATCTCGCCTTCACGGGTCAGCAGCTCCACGGTACCCATCTCGCGCATGTACATGCGCACCGGGTCTGTGGTGCGACCGGCGTCTGATTCTACGGCAGCCAACGCGGCCGCGGCTTCGGCAGCAGCGGCTTCATCGGCGGTAGAGTCGCCGTCTGTCATCAACAGAGTATCGGCATCCGGTGCCACTTCCGTCACCTGAATACCCATATCGTTGATCATGCGAATAATATCTTCGACCTGATCCGGGTCGGCAATGTCTTCCGGGAGGTGGTCGTTCACCTCGGCGTAAGTCAGGTAGCCTTGTTCCTTGCCTCGTGCGATGAGGTCTTTCAAACGTGATTTCTGCGAATTGCCTGACATAGACACCCTGTGAACTCGCTTAAATAAATAAAAATTAAACAGCCATTATAGCTGTCGCTCTAATGCACCGCCACCGAATGGTTAGATGGTGATCAATGTGTCAAGTTTCAAGTGCTGTTAATCCGGGGTACCCCCGCTCAGCTCTCGCAGTTCCTGCCGCTGTTCAGCGGTAAGGTTTGCGAAATTACGTAAAAGTGTAGCCAGTCTTTGCTGTCTTGCCGCCTCTTCGTTCGGGCTTAGCAGCTCTCGTGCCGCGGCCAGCGTGCTTTCCCGGGCCGGTATGTGCTCGATACCATCAAACAGGTGGTAAAACTGCTCACGCGCCCGGTCATCCAGGGCCAGTGTGGTTATAAGTGATTTCCGATGCCGGATGTCACGCTCAAGAATAAAGCCCGCAAAATTCCCCGCCTGGGCATACTGCCGGGAGTTTTTTGCCAGTTCGGCAACTTCGCTGGCCAGATCCGGTGCTTCAAGCAATGCAAGGCACAGGATGCTGTCCTTGCTCAGTTTTACATCGATACGTTCTTCAGTTACGCGATCCCGCCGGTTGCCTTTCCACTGGTCCCACTGCCGGGATTGGCGGCCTTGCCACTGGTTGCGCCCCCCGCACAGCCGGAGCATTTCGTGCCACATGGCATCGCGCAGGGTGCTTCTGGGCATTTTGTTCAGAAGCGGTTCGGTTCTGGCCCGCAGCTCACCCCGGTTTTCCGGTAACTGCAAATCCAGGCCTTCGCTCTGGCGGTCAAACAGGTACCGGGAGAGCGGGGTGGCGCCGTCAATACGCTTCTGGAACGCCGCCGGACCTTCTTTGCGCACCAGGGTATCCGGGTCTTCGCCCTCGGGCAGCATCAGAAACTGCAGGTGAAGGCCGTCTGCCATGAGCTCCAGCGCATTTTCCATGGCCCGGTCAGCTGCCCGGAACCCGGCCTGATCGCCATCAAAGCAGAACACTATGTGCCGTGCCTGCCTTAACAGGGCCGTCAGGCTATCCTGGTTTGTTGCTGTACCCAGCGTCGCTACGGCGTAGTGAATGCCGTGTTGGGCCAGGGCAATCACATCCATGTAGCCATCTACAACGAGCAGCTTGTCGACCTGTTTCAGCGCCTGCTTTGCTTCAAACAGGCCGTATATCTCCCGGCTTTTGTGAAATACGTCCGATTCGGGAGAATTGATGTATTTGGCCTTGTCGTCGCCGAGAGTCCGCCCTCCGAAGGCGATGGTTCTGCCCCGGCTGTTACGAAGGGGGAACATGACCCGGTTGCGGAACAGGTCCCGCGGCCTTCCGTATTTGTCAGAGACGGTGCCGGTTTCGATCAGCGGCCCCTGCAAATCCCTGTCTGCAGCATCAAACAGGGCGGTGCCGGAGGCAGGCGCGTAGCCCACCTGATAGCGCCGGATAACCTCGTCATCCAGCCCCCGCTGGTAAAGATAGTCGCGGGCAAAGGAGCCTTGCTGGCCATGGAGAGCTGCCTGGTAAAAGCGGCTGGCAAAGTCCAGCGCATCGGTCAGCGTTCGCGCCTGCTGCATTTCCTGCCTGGCGGCCTGATCGTAAGGCACTTCCAGCCCGGCCCGGCGTGCCAGTTCCTCAACGGCATCGGTAAAACCCAGCCCTTCAAACTCACGAACAAAGCTGATGGCGTCCCCGTGTGCGCCACATCCGAAGCAATGATAGAAGCCTTTGTCTGGCCTCACATTGAACGACGGTGTTTTTTCATCGTGAAACGGGCAACAGGCCTTGTAGCTGGCGCCGGCTTTTTTAAGTGTAATGCGCGAGCCGATCAGCTCTGCCAGATCTACCCGGTCGAGCAGGTCTTCAACAAAGCGTTGGGGGATCAGTCCGCTCATAATGGCTCCACATCAGGCCCTTTACAAACTGGGGCCAATAGCCAAAAATGCCGCCGAAGCCAGGCCCCGGCGGCATTTCAGGTCGCTCTGTGCAGCCTGTGGCTGAACAGGCAATCAGTGCTTTGCAGTCAAGCGGCGCCTGCTAACTCAGTACAGACGCTCGAACTTGCGCTGTTCCCGCTGAAGCTTCTTGAGATGGCGCTTAACGGCAGCGGCAGCTTTGCGCTTGCGCACGGCGGTGGGCTTTTCATAGTGCTCACGACGACGCACTTCTGAAAGTACACCTGCTTTTTCGCAAGAGCGCTTGAAGCGACGCAGTGCTACGTCAAACGGTTCATTCTCTTTCACTTTAACAGCTGGCATTCGACAATCACCTACCTGATAGATTCGGTTTCATTTATATGCGCATCTGGCGGTGCCAGACTGGCTCGATTCCTGGTCAGATTGGCTAAAACTCGACCAGTTCGTAATTTAGGGCGGCAATGATAGCGCCTGGATCGTGGCAAGGTCAATGTTTGTTCCATGAAACTGACAGTGAGTTTCGGGTTTCTGCTAAAATACGCGCCGTTTATTCATTTACGCTAACCGATGTGGCCAGGTTATATGCTGATTCTGGGTATTGAGACCTCCTGTGATGAAACCGGCGTTGCACTTTTTGACACCGATAAAGGCCTGCTGAGCCATGCACTGTACAGCCAGATCGAGATGCACGCCGATTACGGCGGCGTGGTGCCGGAGCTTGCCTCCCGCGACCACGTGCGCAAACTGCTGCCCCTGTGTGATCAGGTGCTCTCGGATGCGGGCGTTACCCGCCGGGATATTGAAGGTGTTGCCTATACGGCAGGCCCCGGCCTGATCGGCGCGCTTATGGTGGGTGGCTCGGTTGCCCATGCCCTGGGCTTTGCTCTGGGTGTTCCTGTGCTCGGTGTACACCACATGGAAGGCCATCTGCTGGCCCCCATGCTGGAAGATAATCCGCCGGCATTTCCTTTTGTGGCGTTGCTGGTATCGGGTGGGCATACCCAGTTGGTGCGTGTGGATGGCATAGGCGAATACGAAATGCTGGGTGAGTCTGTGGATGATGCAGCCGGTGAGGCGTTCGACAAGACAGCCAAGATGCTCGGGCTGGACTATCCTGGTGGCCCCCGAGTGGCGGCGCTTGCGGAAAAAGGTGTGGCTGGCCGCTACCGCTTCCCCCGCCCGATGACCGACCGCCCGGGCCTGGATTTCAGTTTCAGTGGCCTGAAAACGTTTACCCTTAATACCGTCAACGCGGAGAAAAAAGCAGCGGGTGGTCTGAGCGACCAGGCTCGCGCCGATATCGCCCTGGCATTTGAAACCGCGGTGGTGGAGACCCTGGTGATCAAATGCCGGCGGGCGCTGGAGCAGACAGGCTGTAGCCGCCTGGTGATTGCCGGGGGGGTCAGTGCCAACAAGCGGTTGCGGGCAGGCCTGGAAAAAATGGCGAAAAAACTGCGCGCCCATGTGTTTTATGCCAGGCCCGAATTCTGTACCGATAACGGTGCCATGATTGCCTATGCCGGTGCCCAGCGGATGAAGGCGGGGCAGCGAGATGGTGAGCGGATTGTGGCGGTGCCACGGTGGCCGATGAATACGCTGCCGCCCCTTACCGAGACAAGGCTGGAAGGGCTTGTTGACTGAAAACAGCTACAGGCCGGTTTCTCTCCCCTGGGCGAGCCTTATCAGGTTGTTGCGGTGGCGGACCACAATCAGTATCGCAAGCAGGCCGAATACGGGCAGTTTGTCGGGTTCAATAAAGGCACTGATGATCGGGCCACTGATAATGGCAAGCACGGAGGCCAGTGCCGATATCTTCCAGCGCCATAGTGCCAGTAACCATAACGTGGCCATGGCGAACGTGGTGACGGGTGCCAGTGCAACGCCTGCACCCAGCGCGGTTGCGACGCCTTTGCCGCCCTTGAACCGGTAATACGCCGGAATCATATGCCCGGTAACGGCGCACAGCGCCACCATGGCCTGGATAATGGCTGAAAGCCCGGCGTTGTGTGCCAGCCAGACCGGCAGCCAGCCTTTGGCCGCGTCCAGTGCCAGGGTAACCAGCGCAGGTGGCCAGCCACCGGTCCGGTATACGTTGGTTGCGCCCGGATTGCCCGAGCCCTGTGCGCGCGGGTCGGGTAAGCCCCATAGCCGGCTTACCGGCAATGCAAACAGCACAGAGCCCAGCAGATAGGCAGCCACACATAAAAAAACAGTCAATACCGGGTCACTCAACGCCATTTCAGGAACTCGGAAACAAAGACGTATCAGGGCAATCTGTGCGAAAATGCCCGCCCTGAATTTACAGGCCGGGGCTATTACAGTATCCGCAGTCTGTAGGTTATTCAATCAGCAGTGTGTATAGCCCCGGGGGATTCCTTGGCAGACAGCGTATTGATCGAAGGCCTGGTTGTGGAAACCGTAGTCGGTGTATTTGACTGGGAGCGCGAAGTGACCCAGGCACTGGTTGTGGATCTGGAAATGGCCTGGGACAACCGTATCCCTGGCGCCTCGGATGATGTGGCCGATGCCCTTGACTACGCCGCCGTCAGTGAGCGCACAGAGCAGTGTCTCAAGGGCCTGAAGCCAAAGCTCCTGGAACATGGTGCGGAGGTGCTGGCTGAAGTTTTGCGGCGGGAATTCGGTATTGGCTGGCTGCGGGTAACGCTGCGCAAACCCGGAGCCGTGCCTGCTGCCCGGTCTGTGGGTGTTTGCATAGAAAGGGGAGGCCGATAATGCCAGCCCCGGTTCCGGTTTATATTGGCATTGGCACTAATATTGAGCGGGAACGTTACGTTCGCGCGGCGCTGGATGCCCTGAAAGACGGGTTTGGTGAGCTGGATATTTCGCCGGTCTATGAAAGTGAAGCGGTAGGATTCGACGGTTCGCCATTTCTCAATCTGGTTGTCGGTATCAGAACCACGCTTTCCGTGGGCGAACTCTCACGCTTCTTCAAGCGCCTGGAAGCAGAAAATGGCCGGCAGCCGGAAGCTCCCAGGTTCAGCGCAAGAACGCTGGATCTCGATATACTCACGTACGGCGAAGCAGTGGGCTGGATGGACGGTGTGGAGTTGCCCCGGGGCGAAATTGTCAGGAACGCTTATGTGCTTCGCCCGCTGGCAGATATTGCCCCGGCAGTGAAACACCCGGTATGTCGCAAGAGTTATCTTGAACTCTGGCAGGCATACAGCAGCAACCAGAAAACCTGGCCGGTTGATTTCAGCTGGCAGGGGCGGTTGATATCAAAGGCGGTTAGCTGAGCGGAACAGTTCAATCAGGTGATCCGTCGAACTGTCGCTGGCTTCGCTCGCGGCCTTCTGTGCAAGCAGTCTTGGTAATATTGCCTGCCCCAGTTTTTTCCCCAGTTCAACGCCCCATTGATCAAACGAGTCGATATCCCAGATCACGCCCTGTACGAAGGTGCGGTGTTCATACAGGGCTATCAGGGCACCCACGGTTTCCGGCGTCACCTTGTCCATCATCAGTGTGTTGCTGGGCTGGTTGCCGGGGATTACCTTGTGTGGTGCCAGCCGCTCAATCTCTGCTTCAGCCATGCCGCTGGCGGCCAGTTCTGCCTTGGCTTCTTCCAGGGTTTTTCCCGACATCATCGCACGGGACTGGCCCAGGCAGTTGGCGAAAAGGTCCGCGTGGTGTGTTCCGACCGGGTTGTGGGTTTGCAAGGGAATGATGAAATCTGTCGGAATCAGCCGGGTGCCCTGGTGAATCAGCTGGTGGTAGGCGTGCTGGCCGTTGGCACCGACGCCACCCCATATGACAGGCCCTGAATGGTATCCAAGGGTTTCTCCCTGCTGGCTGACCCGTTTACCACTGCTTTCCATATCCAGTTGCTGCAGGTGATCCGGCAGGCTGCGAAGGTAGTGGTCGTAGGGCAATATGGCGTGGGTTTCCGCGCCCCAGAAATTGGTGTACCAGATGCCCAGCATGGCCATGACAACGGGCAGGTTTTGGTCCAGGGGCGCATCGCGAAAATGCGTGTCCATGGCGTGAGCGCCGGCGAGCAGTGCGCGGAAGTTGTCCATGCCGATGGTCAGTGCTATGGGTAGCCCGATCGCAGACCACAGGGAGTAGCGCCCCCCTACCCAGTCCCACATGGGGAATACGTTGTCCGGGCTGATGCCAAACTCTTGCGCTGCATGGATGTTGGCCGTCACGGCCATGAAGTGGCTGGCGACCGCTTGTTCATTGCCACTGCGCTCGATGAACCATGCCCGGGCAACTTTGCTGTTTTCCAGGGTTTCCCGGGTGCCAAAGGACTTTGACTGCACCAGGAATAACGTGGTTTCAGGATTCACCTGTGCCAGGGTTTCGCAGATTTCCGTACCATCAATGTTGGCTACATAGTGACAACGAAGTCCGGATGCGCGGTAGGGCTGAAGCGCCTCGGTCACCAGTTTGGGGCCAAGAAACGAACCGCCAATGCCAATGCTGACCACATCGGTAAACGCTTTGCCGGTAAAGCCGGTGCGCGACTGGCCCAGAACCTCCTGTACGAAGGCTTCCATGCGGGCCAGTGTTGCGTTTACTTCTGCGATCACGTCCTGGCCGTCGACCACAAGGCTGTCTGTTCCCGGGTTGCGCAGGGCCGTGTGCAGCGCAGGGCGGTTCTCGGTAAGGTTGACCTTGTCGCCGCGCAGCAGGGCGGCTCTGCGTTCTTCCAGGTTGCGGCTGCGGGCCAGGGCTATCAGTGCGTCGAGCACCTCATCGGTAAGCCGGTTTCGGGAAAAATCCAGAGATAACCCGGCGCCCTTGATAAAGTAGCGCTTTGCCCGTTGCGGGTCCTCTGCAAAAAGCGTTTTTATGTGACAGGCCTGCAGGTGTTCGCGGCAGGCCTCCAGGTTTTTCCATTCAGGCAGTGATGTCAGGGTCGGGTTTGTTGCGGTCATCAGAGAGTCCTTTCCTGGTGCATTTGTATCGTGTCTCAGCGGCTGATCGAGATATTATCAATCAGCCGGGTGGTGCCGAGGAAGGCGGCCACCAGCAGTGTAATGTTTTGGTCTTCCGGCGCGGCAGGCTTCAGGGTCTCGCTGTTGGCAATGTTGAAATAATCCAGACGCAAGCCGGCGTCGCGCAGGCTGGAAGCGGCTTCCTGGGCGAGCGTCGGAAAATCGGTGCGCCCGCCTGTTATTTTTGCGGCGGTGGCTTGCAGTGTCTGATAAATAACCGGAGCCAGGCTACGCTCCTCTGCAGACAGATAGCCGTTGCGTGAGCTTTTTGCCAGTCCGTCTTCTTCCCGCACCGTGGGTGCCCCAATCACTTCCACGGGAATCATCAGATCCCGCGTCATTTTGCGGATGACCGCCAGTTGCTGGAAATCTTTCTCGCCGAACACGGCAAAGTCTGGCTGAATCATGTTGAACAGTACGGAAACCACTGTCGCAACACCTTCAAAATGCCCTGGACGACTGGCACCGCAGTGCCCTTCACTGACCTCCGGCACCACTACCCGGGTGTGCCTTGCGAGGCCATCCGGATAAACCTCTTCTGCAGAGGGCGCGAACACCAGGGTGTTGCCGGCTGCACCGAGCATCTCCTGGTCATCTATCAGGGTGCGCGGGTAGGTGTCGAGGTCCTCGTTGGCACCAAACTGCATCGGGTTGACAAAAATACTGGTGACAACAACATCCGCAGCTTCGGCAGCTTTGCGCACCAGTGATATGTGCCCTTCATGCAGATTCCCCATGGTAGGTACCAGGCCAACGGTTTTTTCCTGCTGGCGGTAACCGCGCAGGATGGTACGCAACTCTTTCAGTGAATGGACGGTTCTCATGCCTTGAACGTATGCTCCTCAGCAGGGAATGTGCGCTCACGCACGGCTTTGGCGTAGGCAGCAATGGCTTCCTGAATGGAGCCGTTTTCGGCCAGAAAGTTTTTTACGAAACGGGGTTTTCGGCCCGTTGTAATACCGAGCATGTCGTGCAGTACCAGAATCTGGCCATCTGTGTCTGCGCCGGCGCCAATTCCGATTACCGGCGCCTTGACGGCCTGGGAAATCCTGGCCGCCAGCGGTGCCGGAACGCACTCCAGCAAAATGACGTCAGCTCCGGCAGCCTCCAGTTCGCAGGCGTGTTCGATCATTATTTCCGCCGAGCGCTCATCGCGGCCCTGAACCTTGTACCCGCCGAACTTGTTGACGAACTGGGGCGTCAGGCCCAGATGGGCGCACACAGGTACAGCCCGTTCAGTGAGCGCTGTGATGGTATCTTTCATCCAGTCAGTGCCTTCCAACTTGACCATGTGAGCACCTGCGCGCATGAGTTCTGCAGCGTTCTCAAGGGCAGCATCCACAGTGCCATAACTCATGAATGGCATGTCGGCCATGATCAGCGCGCCCCGGTTGCCTTTTGCAACGCAGCTCACATGGTAAACGATCTGGTCCATGGTGACGGGTAGTGTGCTGTCATGACCCTGAAGAACCATGCCCAGCGAGTCGCCAATCAGGAGAACGTCTACGCCGGCTTCGCTGACCACCTGGGCAAACGTGGCGTCGTAGGAGGTGAGCGCTGCAAAGGCTTCGCCTTTTTGCTTGTATTCCCGCAGGGTATTGATGGTAACAGCCATAGAATCCTTGCCTTTTGGGTAGGTGGGCCAAAACCGGGCCGGGGTAACCGGTGTTTAATTGCTAAGGGTAATCCGGAGGTGGAAGTCGGCGCAACCGGTTGTCCGGGCATTGTGCCCTAAGGGAGGCGATTGTAGTACCTCCCGGCAGTATGAGATCCGGTTTAAGGTCCAGCAAGGGTTGCAGGGCAAAATCCCGGTTTGCCAGTTCCCGGTGGGGGACGGTAAGCCGGTCGTCATTCAGCACCCGGTTGCCATAAATCAGCAGGTCAAGATCCAGTGTGCGTGGCCCCCAGTGCCTTAGTCGCTCCCGCCCGTGTGCCTGTTCAATTGCCTGGAGGTGGTCGAGCAGAGCGTGTGGCGCAAGCCCTGTGGAGAGCCAGGCAACACCATTGACAAAATCAGGCTGGTCCTGCGGGCCTACTGGGCTGCTGGCGTAAAAAGGCGACTGCGCAACCAGTACTGTATCGGGCAGGGCCGCCAGTTCTGCCACAGCCCTTGCAAGCTGGACAGCTGGTTCCTGCAGATTGCTGCCCAGGCCGATAAAGGCATCGGTTCTCATCAGGGAGCGGGCCGTTTGACCGGTTTGCGCCGGCGGCGCTTTTTGGGGGTGTCGCTGCTGAGCTCTGAAAGCATCCGCTCTTGCCCGCGCTCATCCAGCCGCTGAAACTCGGTCCACCAGTCGCCCAGGCCGGGTTCAATCTCACCGCAGGCTTCCCGCACCAGCAGGAAGTCGTAAGCGGCACGGAATCGCGGGTGGCTCATGGTCACGAACGCCCGCTTGCCGTGTCTGCGGGGCAGGCGCATCTGCAACTCCCATATTTCCTTCATCGGCCCCGAGAAACGCTTGGGTATCGAGGTTGCCTGTACCTGGCGCCCGATAACCTTGCCGATCGCCCCGTGCAGCGCTGGTTGCACCGGGTCTCCGTTATCCTGCCGGTGGCGCCATTCCTTCTGCAGCGCTGGCCAGAGCATGGCAGCAAACAGAAAGTAAGGTGTTACCGACTTGCCCTGGGCGATGCGGGCATCCGTATTGCGCAGTGCCTGGCGAATCAGTTCATCCGGCTCGCCAGCTTCGATAGCCTTCACAGTTTCGGGAAACAGCGGTGCCAGCAGGTTGTAACGGGTAAGCAGATCGTAAGTGGCCTCGCCGTAGCCTGCGGAAAACAGTTTCAGCACTTCCTCGAACAGCCGGGCCGGAGGAATGTGGGTCAGCAAAGGGGCAAGCTGGTGGATCGGGGCTTCGGTTTCCGGTTCTATTTCAAAGCCCAGTTTGGCGGCAAAGCGAATGGCACGGAGCATGCGCACCGGGTCTTCACGGTAGCGGGTTTCCGGGTCGCCAATAAGCCGCAGTTGCCGGTTACGCAGGTCTTCGATGCCGTTGGCAAAGTCGACAACGGTGAAATTCCGGATGCAGTAGTAAAGCGCGTTGACGGTAAAGTCACGGCGCAGGGCGTCTTCTTCCTGGGTACCGTAAACATTGTCCCGCAACAGCAGGCCGTGTTCGCTGGTTTTGCGGTCATCATCAACGCTGTCGTCCTGGGCGTCGGTGGCGTTGCCACGAAAGGTAGTGACCTCAATGACCTCACGGCCGAACACAACGTGCACAATGCGGAAGCGGCGCCCTATAAGGCGGGAATTGCGGAACAGGTCGTGTACTTCTTCAGGGGTGGCGTTGGTGGCAATATCGAAGTCTTTGGGTCGCTGGCCAAGAAGCACGTCGCGTACACTGCCGCCCACCAGGTAGGCCTCATAGCCGGATTTGTTGAGCCGGCTGAGAACCTTTTTGGCAGGCTCGCTGATAGAGGACCGCGAGACATTATGCTGGTCTCTGGGTATTTCCCGTCGCTGATAGGCCCGGGCCTTTTTTTTCCCGTTTCCGGGGAGGAAAGAGCGGAGTTTGTCGACGGACTGCTCGAAAATGGAGGAGAGTGTTTTTGGCATTGAGATCCGTGGTTGCGTTGAGCAAAACCGTAAGTTTAACGGTTTGAACAGGATTTGCACACGTTTGCCCTGTAATCTCGAGTGCACGGATAATTAAAAGGCGGATCCGCTTTCACGAATCCGCCCTCAAAACGTTGACGATCTGCATTATTTTTATTCTTGCCGGGATTTTTCTTCGTTTTTGTACCCCACTGTATATCCCCAAGACCGGGGCTTCTCAGCAGTGCAAACGGAAAGCTTTGAACACAATGAGCAGTCAACGACATCGAGCAAGCTATTGGTAGGTGCGGCGCCACCTCAAGGGTGGTTCTTCTCTGCATCTCTACAACTCACACGTGCCAAGGGACTACCAAAAAAGCAAAGTACCCAAAACACTCAGTTCGCTCACGTTCTATATTTGTTTTTGTTGCTGAACGTATTCCCGCAGCTTTTTGTTTTTGTTGAGGCGCTGCTTTGTCACTCTTGTTCTTATTGTCGTGCGCTTAAGTAGTTGCAGATGCTGTGCCAGTTTTTGAAAACTCTTTATTAACAGTGGTTTAACTTTTAGAGCGGTATAAGTGTTACCCCGTATCCGGTGTAAGTGTTACCCGAAACAGTCGATTTTTCTGGTAAGTGTTACCAAGAGGAACATGCGGTAACAGCTGAGTCATGGTTCATGGTTTTCCCGCATCCATTACAGGCCGGCAGCCCGGTTTATACTGGCGGTGTCAGTTTCCTGAGGTTTTCTTGCGGGGAATCCCAAGGCGTTGGCGGCGCTCCCAAAGGGATTTTCGGCTAATGCCCAGTTTTTGAGCCAGTTCGGTCTCGCTCATGCGGTCCTGGTTTTCAAGCACAAAATGCTGGAAATAATCTTCCAGCGACAGATCATTGGCGCTGTCTGCATCGCGGGACGGGAGCTGTTGGTGGTTACCTTCTACCAGGGTCTCCGGGATGTACTCGTCACCGTCTTCACTGTCGAGATCCAGCAGGGACGGTGTAATAACATCGCCGTCACATAGAATGCTGGCGCGCTCGATCGCGTTTTCCAGTTCCCGCACATTACCGGGCCATCGGTGCCGTTCAAGTGCCCGCATGGCCTCGGGGCTGAGGTTCAGGTTGGGTTTGCCCACTTTTTCCCCCAGTCTGGCCAGGAAGCGCCGGGCCAGCCCCAGAATATCGCTCTGGCGTTCCCGCAGAGGCGGAATACGTATCTGCATCACGTTCAGGCGATAGTAGAGGTCTTCCCGGAACTCGCCGGTGCGGGTCATTGCTTTGAGATTGCGGTGGGTTGCGGCGATCATGCGCACGTTTACCTTCCGGCTCTGGGTTGAACCCACCTTGCGGATTTCGCTTTCCTGCAATACACGCAGCAGGCGGGCCTGTGCTTCAGCAGGCAGTTCACCGATTTCATCGAGGAAAAGGCTGCCGCCATCCGCAGCCTCGATCAGGCCGGTTCTCGCGGATACTGCGCCGGTAAAGGCGCCTTTCTCATGGCCGAACAATTCGGATTCAATAAGGCTTTCCTGGATAGCGGCACAGTTTACCGAGATCAGTGGTTTGGCAGCGCGAGGGCTTAAAAGATGTAGTGCCCGGGCCACCAGTTCCTTACCGGTGCCGGATTCCCCCTGTACAAGCACGGTTGTTTCTGTCGGCGCCACTTTTCGGATCAATGTGAATACGCGCTGCATGGCCTCGCACTGGCCATACATGATGCTAGCAGGGTCTCCATTTTCTGACGGTAAGCCTGTTTCACCCTGGCGCTCGGGGGTTGCAGACATGGTGCGGGCCAGAATGCTCTCCACCGCAGCCAGCATTTCGTCATGGTCAAAAGGCTTGGCTATGTATTCCACGGCTCCCATTTTCATGGAATCCACTGCCGAGCGCAGGCTGGCGTAGCTGGTCATGATCAACACGGGCGTGTTTGGTGCCCGGTTGATCAGTTCTGTGCCGGCGGCACCGGGCAGGCGCAGGTCGGAAATAATCAGGTCAAACTGGTCAGGATCGTGGTTCTGCTCGGCCTCTTCTACCGAACCGACATCGTCAACCTCATACCCTGCGTGCAGCAACAGCTTGCGAACAGCGGAGCGAATAATGTCTTCATCTTCCACGATCAGAATACGGGGCATAGCAGTCTCAGGATCTGTCATTCGGTCGGGTGGCGGAGTTGGCGACCTCCGGCTCATAAGCAGGCAGCTTCAGTCGAACGCGGGTGCCGGCTCCGGTCTCCGGGTCGGCAGGGCTTTCGACCTGAATGTTGCCATAGTGTTCTTCAATAATGCTGTATACCAGCGATAAACCAAGACCCGTTCCCTTGTTTGGTGCCTTGGTGGTGTAGAAGGGCTCGAAAACGTGATCAAGCTTGTCCACGGGAATGCCCGAGCCCTGATCAACAACCTCGATGATAGCCGAGTAGCCGTCTTGCTGGCCAGTCACCCGGATGGAGCCACCTACCGGGGAGGCATCCCGGGCGTTGGCCAGAAGGTTGACGAACACCTGCACAAGCCGCTGTTCATCACCCAGAACCTGAAGGGTCTCCGGGCAGTCGTTAATGTAGTGAATGCCCATTCCTTCGCTGCTGAGAGACAGCAGGTTGCTGGATTCATCCACACATCGACGGATGCTCACCGGCTCGTAACGGTTCGCCTGGGCGTGGTTACCCGTGCGGGCAAAGTTCATCAGTGATTGCAGAATAGTGGATATACGACGGGTCTGTTGCTGGATCTGGTCCGCGGTTTCCAGAATGTCCGGGTTGTCAGTCTCAAGCTTGAGGTTCTGGGCCAGAGAGGAAATGCCGGTTACCGGGTTGCCGATTTCATGGGCAACACCGGCTGCCAGTCTGCCAACGGATGCCAGCCGCTCACTATGCATCAACTCATCTTCCAGTAGCCGGGTCTCAGTCTGGTCTTCCACCAGTATGATGCTGCCGCCATCCGGGTGGTCAGGGCCACTCAGTGCTGCCTTGTGAAGGTTCAGCCAGTGCGGTCGGCCTTTCAGATCCAGCCGGTGTTTGTAACGGTGCAGGTCCGCTCCGCTGTTGAAATCATCCAGCAGGTGATGCCAGTGATCGGGCAAAGCCATCAGCCTGGCTCCCACAACGTCATCGGCGGTGATGCCGGTCAGTTCTTCCATGGCCTGGTTCCACATCAGGATTTCGCCATCCTCGCCAACGGAACAGGCCGGGATCGGAAGGTTGTGAAGCGTTTGGCGGTAATGCCGGCGCAGGTTGTCCAGTTCGCCGGCCAACCCGGTTAGCCGGTTCTGATACTCTCCCAGGGCACGCTCAACGTAGCGTATATCCTGAGCGGTGCCGCCCCGTGCCAGAGGTTTGAAGCCAAGATTACGTTTAACCATGTCCCGGGCAACAGCTGGCCCGAGTAATCCGGAGAGATTGATTTCAACCTGGTCGCGCAGGCGCCTGAGCTGATAAGGGCGATACTCGACACTCGGTAGCTTCAGTTGTGACAGGGCCCGTTCAATTTCGCGCCGGGCCACATCAAAGCCCAGGGGTTCCGCCAACTGGCGCACAAAATCTGCGGACGAACTCGCCAGCAATTCACGCCTTTGCGGGCGTGACAGAGCGCCCATGGAGCAGGCCTGGGCAGCGCTGGTTTCCTCACTGGTACTGGTGCTGAGCACCGAGATCAACGCAAATACCGATACGTTTGCGGTCAGGCTGACAAATGTGAATATATGCCAGTTGCTGTAATCCGGAACTATTGGTGCGTTCAGCCAGTCCAGCAGACTGGCGGTGTGGGAGAAAGGCAGTACCAGAGTGACAAGCCAGATAACCAGCCCCGTAATCAGCCCGGCAATTAACCCGCGGCGGTTACCCTCAGGCCAGTATATGACGCCGAGGGCACCGGGCAGCAGTTGCAGGGTTCCGGCAAGGGAGATGGCTCCCAGAATGGACAGGTCCAGGTTTTTACCAAGGGTTTCGTGGAACAGCAGTGCCAGCATAATGATGGCGGCAATCAGCATGCGCTTGACCCACTGCAGCCACCGGTAGATGTCGCCCTGGTCCTTCGGCGTTTTCAGGGGCAGGACCACATGGTTGAGAACCATGCCCGCCAGGGCCAGGGTGCTTACAATCATCAACCCGCTGGCGGCCGAAAGCCCCGCAATGTACATGAACAAAGTCAGTGCCGGGCTTTCCAGTGCCTGGGCAATACCCAGTGTGTAAAAGTTGGGGCCAGTGGTTACCGCCAGTTCTTGGCCGCCCCAAAGAATCAGCGGCACCGGTATTCCCAATAGCAGCAGATAAAGTGGCAGGCCCCAGCTGGCTTTCGCAAGCGCTTTTGGCGACGGGCTCTCGCTGAAGGTCATGTGGTACATGTGCGGTAACACCAGCGCTCCTGCAAAAGACATCAGCATCAGCGCGCGCCAGCTGCCATCGTCGATGCTCAGAGACATGGTGGTTGCCGGGGTGGTATTGCCGGCAAGCCAGGCCTCCAGGCCGCCCATGCCGTCGAATACCGCGAACAGAATAACGCCGGCAAGCACCAGCAAGGCTGCCAGTTTGACCAGCGAATCGAAGGCAATGGCAAGCACCAGCCCTGGGTGATTCTCCATCTCCTGGTTGCGGCGGGCACCAAAAAGCATGGCGAACAGCACAACAATGATGCTGAACATGATACTGATCAGGTGTGGTGAGGTGTCGGGTGCAAGAATGCTGGCGGATGTTGAGACCGCCTGTATCTGCATGCTCAGCAGAGACAGGATGGCGCCGCCGGAGCAAAGGGTAACCAGTGTTCCTGCCCACTGGCTGCGATACCGGTAGGCAAAAAGATCGGCCAGGGAGGTTAGCTGATACGCGCGGCCAATCCGCATAATGGGGTTGAGCAACACAGGCGCCAGTAAAAAGGCGCCACTGATGCCGAGGTAGTAGGCCAGAAATCCGTAACCGGACTCAGCAGCCATACCCACAGCAGCATAGACCGCCCATATGCCGGCGTATACACCCAGGCTGAGCGTGTAAACCAGGGGGTGGCGCACCCAGTGGCGCGGTATCGTGCCGCGCTCTGTGATCCAGGCAATGCCGAACAGGAGGATCAGGTACAGCAGGCTGGCGAATAGCAGCCCGGACGCACTAAAACTCATTGGGGTCCCGCCGCCACTCCAGCCAGAAACCAATGGCAATAAGCCCGGCCCAGATTATGAAAGGGCTGTACCAGGCGTTGCCGGGAGAGGTCCACCAGTCGAGAATATTGGGTGAAAAAATATAGATGGCCAGAACCAGAAGAAAAACCAGGCGATAGATATACATCCGGCGTGCGATCCGCTCTGAAGTTTGTAAGGGCTTTATACCACGACCGCTAGCGGCGTGTCAGGTGAACGGCTCTGCGTTTCCAGTGCTTGCAGCCCCATTCCAGAAGCTGGTCCACTGACCCCGCCAGCAGGGATTGCGGTGGCTGCTGGTTCAGTGCGTTTAATGCCGCGAACAGATTGTTTACCGGCGTAGCGTCATCCAGCGCCGGGGCATGGTTCTGCTTGCTGAGTTTTTGTCCCTGTTCGTTAAGGATTACAGGGATATGCAGCCAGCGTGGTGGAGTCGCATCCAGCGCCCGGTAAATCTGGATTTGCTGGGCAGTCATATCCAGCAGGTCTGAGCCGCGCACAACATCTGTAATGCCCTGCTCGATATCATCGACCACCACAGCAAGCTGATAGGCGAAAAAGCCTTCCTTGCGCAAAATCACAGGGTCGTCGATTTCGGCCCGAACAACCTGTTGCTGCGGGCCCAGTAGCTGGTCCTGCCACCGGCTTTGCTCATCATCCAGAGCAAAGCGGATGGCGAATGGCTCATCCAGTGTTGCAAAGTGCCTGTTTCTGCAATTCTGCGGATGCCGGCCGTTATTGGCCTGAAGTTGTTTGCGGGAGCAACTGCAGCGATAGGCCCGGCCGCTACCCAGCAGGCGCTCTATAGCCTCCTGGTAGGCGTCATGGCGCCGGGACTGGAAGCACACCGGTTCGTCTGGAAACAGGCCGTGGGCGTCAAGGCTGTTGAGGATTTCGCCCGTGGCCTCGGGCGGTTCCCGGAGGGGATCGAGATCTTCAATACGCACCAGCCATTGTCCATGGCGTGACTTTGCTTCCAGATAGCTCGCCAGAGCTGTAACAAGCGAGCCAAAGTGCAGCGGCCCGGTGGGTGAGGGCGCAAAACGCCCCCTGTAACGGCTCTGAATGGTCATAGGTCAGGGGATATTGGCCGGCTTGTTTTATAGCCGGCCAGGTAGGGGCTGCCGCCTCAGATGCCAGTCTGGCGCTCGCGTATCTCGGCCAGAGTCTTGCAGTCAATGCACAGTGTTGCGGTCGGGCGCGCTTCAAGGCGCCGGATGCCGATTTCAACACCGCACTGGTCGCAATAGCCATAGTCGTCTTTATCGATACGATCGATAGTCTGGTCAATTTTCTTGATCAGTTTGCGCTCGCGGTCGCGGGTGCGTAGTTCCAGGCTGAATTCTTCTTCCTGGGTTGCGCGGTCGCTGGGATCTGCGTAGTTTGCAGCATCTTCCTGCATGTGGTGCATAGTGCGGTCCACTTCTTCCATGAGCTCCTGCTTCCATTGCATCAGCAGCTCCTTGAAGTGCTCCAGCATGTCGGCACTCATGTATTCTTCACCCTTCTTCATGTTGTAAGGGGTGAAGTTGGTGAAACGTTCGTTTGCTGTGTTTACCATTGAACCCGGCCTCTTTTTTATGCTTCACAAGGACACTTGGCTTCCCTGCGCGCCAGCCCCCGTTGCGGCGCGGCCATACTCTGGATGAAGCGGTCGTCCTGAAACGGGATTTGGCGGAAAATAGCAGATTAGTCACGGGGGTGCCAGCCCTGTGATACCCACTTTGCATTCGGAGAGCTTATGAAGTTTCCTGAACCCCTGATTGAGGGGCGACTTATTCGCCGTTATAAACGGTTTCTTGCGGACGTGCGCCTGTCGGACGGAACAGAGGTAACCGCCCATTGCCCGAATACCGGCTCCATGCTTGGGTGCCAGCCCGCGGATGGCCGGGTATGGCTGAGCCGCAGCGAGAATCCTGCGCGTAAACTGCCCTACACCTGGGAGCTTGTTGAAACCTCACCGGGCAAGCTGGCCTGTGTTAACACGGCCAGGCCTAACGCTCAAGCTCGTAACGCCATTGAAGCAGGCAGGGTCGCGGAGCTGACCGGCTACACGCACTGCCGCACAGAAGTTAGATATGGCGAGGAAAAAAGCCGCATTGATCTGCTGCTCTCTGGCCATCATTCAGCGCCGGATGCCTGGGTAGAGGTAAAAAACGTAACCCTTGCGGAAGCCGGCCAGGGCTTCTTTCCGGATGCGGTGACAACCCGCGGCCAGAAACACCTGCGGGAGCTGATGGCTCAGGTGGAACTTGGCGACAGAGCCGTGCTGTTTTTTGTGGTGAATCATACCGGGATAGAGGCGGTACGCCCTGCGGACCATATTGATCCCCACTATGGCCAACTGCTGCGGCGGGCGTGCGATGCCGGCGTTGAGGTTCTGGCCTACCGGGCAAATCTGGGGCGCGATGACGGCAATCCAACTGGCGACATGACGCTGGGCGAGTCTGTCCCGGTCATTCTGGAAGTCTGACCTCCAGAGATCCCCCGATTTCGCGCACGTCCAGGGCAGTGAGCGCATCGCCCTGGCAGGGTCCGGCAATACATTCTCCGTTCCCCGGCTTGAACAGGGCACCGTGCGTGGAGCATTGAAGAAACAGATTGTCGGTGTCCATGAAGCGGCCCGGCATCCAGTTCAGTTCAACGCCCATGTGGGGGCAGCGGTTGAGATACGCTCTGGGGGTGTTGCCATCCAGAAACACAAAGCCTGTTGGTGGCAGAGTGTCGGCATTTTTCCCGCTTTCCTGTTCTGCCGTGATTAACGCGAACTCTACAAACTGGCCAGCCTCGAGCGCTTGCTTGTCGCATACTGGTAGCCATGGGTTCTTTCGTCTGTCTGTCATTAATAGAGGCTCTGTTCGGGTGTGTCAGCGAGTAACGCCGACCAGAACGGTTTTCAGGCTATTGGAAGGCATTTTTACCCGGCGCTCAGGCCAAAATGTTGTCTTATCCGGTCTGCAACCGCTTCTGCCACACGTTCCTGATCGCTGCGCAGGTGAATTGTGTGACTTTTCTCTTCGCTTGTGAGGGGTTCAAACCAGTCTTTCTGGACATCCAGCAGTTCCTCTGTTGCCTCTGACGCATCGCCCTTGCGTTTGCGTATCCACTGCTTGCGCAGTTCTTCCGGCGCGTCGCAGTGAATCAGGGCAAATGGCACACCCTGGCTTTCGGCAACTGCAGCAAACAATGCCCGCTCTTTTTCTTTCAGGCAGGCGGCATCCACGATAACCGACATGCCGCCAGCGAGGAGATCACTGGCCAGGCTGGCCAGGCGCTGATAGGTCTTTTCGTTGGCTTCCTCCGAGTACAGGTGGCCTCCGGTGGGCGACTGACTGCTTTCCAGTGGAGCCAGCCCATGCAGTCTTTTACGCTCAACGTCCGAGCGCAGCCGGATAAGGCCAAGCTCTGCTGCCATGGCGGCGCTGACGCAGGTCTTGCCGCTGGCGGACAAACCCACGGTTGCCAGCAGGTAGCGGTTGGGGATGCTGCTGTAGCCTTCGGCAAGCTGGGTATAGTCACGATAAAGCTGCATCAGCCTGTCTTTTTCGTCCTGGCTCAGAGCGGGGTTACCCAGGGTGAGCAGGGCTATCTTTGCCCGCACCATCGCCCGGTATGCCTTGTAAAGGGGTAGTAATGGCAGGGCTTGAAAGTCGTCGCGGTACTCAAGGTAGGTGTTAAGAACCAGGTTCGCCAGAGCAGGTTCGCGCCGGGACTCCAGGTCCATCAGCAAAAACGCCAGGTCGTTAATGACATCAATCCAGCGAAACGGCTCGCTGAACTCGATGCAATCAAAAACCGTAACCTCGTCGTTGTATACGGTGATGTTTGCAAGATGCAGATCACCGTGGCACTCACGTACAAAACCATCGCTTCGCCGTTTTGCAATCAAATCCCGGTGCCGTTCGAAGGTGGTCTGGGTCCAGGCCTCGAGGTTATCGAGCTGGCGAAGCAGGGTGTTGTCGCTAATGAGCGGTCGGATCTGGTCAAAGTTCTCCTGCATGGCTGCGTACACGGCCTCGGGCGTGCCCATGGGCTTGTCGTCGGCTATGGGTTCCAGGCTGTCGTGGAATTCAGCCACCTGCCGCGCCAGGCTGCAAAGCAGCTCCGGCTTCAGCGTGCCGGCTTCCTGTTGCTGGTCAAACAACTGGTTCTGGCGGAACTGGCGCATTTTCAGTATGTACTCAAACGGCTCGCCCTCACCGCCGATAACGGGTTTCTCTGGCGTTCCGGTAATCGGGAGCACCTCCAGGTATAGTGGCTCCGCGAGGCGGCGATTGAGGCGCAGCTCTTCCTCGCAAAAATGCTTGCGACGCTCCAGTGTCGAGAAGTCGAGAAATCCGAAATCCACGGGCTTTTTGATCTTATAGGCATACTGACCGGTCAGAAGTATCTGGGAGATGTGGGTCTCGATAATCTGGAACCCATCCACCGGATGGTAGTACAACGCGGGGTTTTGCAGTGCCAGTAGCAGATTGCCTTGGGATGTTTCACTCACGGTGCGCTCCTCGCTTCCCTGAACTCATTGATTTTTATTGCCCTATCATAACGGGCAGGTTACAGAAATAACACATACTTGGCCTGCCTTATGTTGTGCAGGCTTCGTTATAATCCGCCCATGAAAAAAAGCAGATCTTCTTCAAAGCCCAATAGAAAATCCAAAAGCAAAAACCGTCGGGGTGGGCGCCGCTCCCGGTTCTGGAAACTGTTCTTACGTGTTTCTGCGGTTTGCCTTGTGCTGCTTGCCTGCTGGATGGTGTACCTCGACGCAGTTGTTACTTCCCGGTTTGAGGGGAGGCGTTTTGAAGTACCCTCGCGGGTGTATGCGCGGCCCCTGGAGCTTTATGACGGCGCAGGTGTGAGTTCCGGGGCACTGGAGCGGGAATTGGCGCTTTCCGGTTATCGCAAAGGTGATGGCGTCAAGCCCGGCAGTTATCGGCGCAATGGCGGTCATTTTATAATCAGCACCCGGGGGTTCCGGTTTCCCGATGGCGATGAGCCCAGGCGCAGGCTGTCTCTCAATATTTACGGTGACCGGGTTCAGGACTTTTCTGTGACCGCCGGTGACGAGGCCGCGATTGTGAGGCTGGAGCCGGCACGCATTGGCGGAATATACCCGGCGCACAAGGAAGACCGCATTCTGGTGCAATTGAAAGAAGTGCCGGCCCTGCTGCCGGCGACCCTGATGGCAGTGGAGGACAGGAAGTTCTATGACCACTTTGGAATTGCGCCGCTCTCTATTGGCCGTGCCATGCTGGCCAATATGCGCGCCGGGCAAATTGTGCAGGGCGGCAGTACCCTGACCCAGCAACTGGTAAAAAACTTTTTCCTGACCCGCGACCAGACTCTGCTGCGCAAGGGCAATGAAGCCCTGATGTCGATTCTGCTGGAACTGCATTACGAAAAAGACGACATACTGGAAACCTATCTGAATGAGGTTTATCTGGGCCAGGCAGGCACCCGCAGCATTAACGGATTCGGGCTGGCCAGTCAGTTTTACTTCGGTGAGTCCCTGAAAGACCTGGATGTGCACCAGATCGCCCTGTTAGTGGGTATGGTGAAAGGACCAAGCTATTACAATCCGCGACGGCATCCGGAACGGGCGACAAAACGCCGTAATCTGGTGATTAGCGAAATGGAAGATGCAGGCCTTGTGGATCCCTCGAAAGCCGCCCGTGCTCGCGGTTTGCCATTGGGGGTTAGCGCCAAACCCTCGTATTCGGAGAACCGCTACCCTGCCTATATCGATCTTGTCCGGCGGCACCTGGCGCGGGACTACAAAGAAGAGGATTTGCGCAGCGAGGGTCTTCGCATTTTTACCACGCTGAACCCTGCCATTCAGTATGCTGCCGAATACGCGGTTACCGACACCCTGCCAAGGCTGGCGCGCGGAGAAACCGCCAAAGCGCTGGAGGCGACATTGGTGGTCACCGCCAAGGATACCGGTGAAGTTCTGGCGCTGGTTGGCGGAAAAGACCCGCAGTTTGCCGGATTCAACCGCGCTCTGGATGCCAACCGCCCGATTGGTTCGCTGATCAAGCCGTTTACCTACCTGACCGCGTTGGAGCAGCCTGATCGTTACACCCTTATGACACCGGTGCTGGACAAGTCGTTCACCCTGGAATTCGATGACGGGCGGCGCTGGCAGCCTAAGAACTACGATGGTGAGGAACGGGGCGAAGTACCTCTGCACCGGGCCCTTTCCAGATCCTACAATCTGCCTGCGGTGCGGGTCGGTCTGGATGTTGGTGTTCCCGCGGTACGTGAGACCCTGCGCGCTTTCGGCGTGGTTTCGCCCATATCCGAGTATCCCTCGATGCTACTGGGTTCTGTTGCCATGAGCCCGGTAACCGTCGCCCAGATCTACCAGGGGCTGGCCACATCCGGGTTTAACACGCCGTTGCGAACCATCAGGGAGGTGACGGACGCCGGTGGTGAGGCACTTTCACGATACAGCCTTGAAGTGGATCAGGTGGCGGACCCTGCAGCGGTGCATCTGTTGCAATACGCCATGCAGGAAACCATGCAGGAAGGCACCGGGCGCTCCGCTTACTACACGGTTCCCAAGGAACTGACCCTGGCCGGTAAAACCGGAACAACCGACGAGGGGCGTGATTCCTGGTTTGCCGGGTTCAGCGGCGATTTGTTGGCCGTTGCCTGGGTAGGGCGGGATGACAATGGGCCAACCGCGCTGACCGGTGCTACCGGAGCCTTGCCGGTTTGGTCGCGGTTTATGGCTCAGGTACCGCAACACGGGTTTTCACCCGTGGTGCCCGATGGGGTGAGTTATCACTGGGTAAATCCCGAAAAACAGGCACTAACCGATGAGTATTGCGATAATGCGCGCCTTCTGCCGTTTATTTCGGGTAGCGAGCCGACACAGAGAGTGTCCTGCTCCGGCACCCTTGAGCGGAAAATTCGAGGCTGGTTTGAAGGACTGTTCCAATGAGTAGGCAAGGTATTTTTAACGCAAGCATGCTGGCCGCACTTCTGACGCTGGCAGGTTGCGCATCCGGGCCGGGAGGCTCCATTTATGTGCCCGCAGGCGGCTCGTCCCGTGCGCCGGAGCCTCCGCAGACGGTGGACGATGAGAGCAAAGCCAGAGTCTGGCGCAAAAGCGAACAGACTGAAGCCCCAGAGCCTGAGCAACCGCCCGAACGCAATAACAAGCCGAGTTATCGTGAAGCCGGGGATGAGCTGTCACCGGCAGCTCTCGGCCTTGTTCGTGAAGCAGATACGCTCTTGCAGCGTGGTGATGTCCAGGGTGCCATTGTGCGGCTGGAGCGTGCCCAGAGAATCGCACCCAGATCCGCAGAGGTATATTTCAAACTGTCGGAAGCCTATGTGGCCGGCAGCCAGCTTGGCCCAGCAGAGCAGTTTACGCTCAAGGGATTGTCCCTGGCGGGAAGTGACACGCGGCTGCAGCGCGCAGGCTGGCTATTGCTGGCGGATATCCGCAGAGCGCGCGGTAACGTGGCGGGAGCGAACCAGGCTGAGGAGCGAGCCTCTGCCCTTTAGTAAATAATGCATAGAAGGCGCCTGCCGGGCATTTGCCGGGCAGGCGCGCGCCGCGCTCAGAGGCCTGCGTTCTTCAACCGGTTAGCATGCTGTTTGAAGACGGCTTTCGGGTCCGTCTCGAACAGGCTGTGCAGCCCCAGAGTCTGATTCACCTCATCAAGATGGTTCATGAAGTAATTATCCCGGATAACCTTGCCGAAGCGGCTGCTGCAACGTTCTACAAGACCGTCATTCTGGCTGGAACCGAATGCCAGGCTGGTGGTGCCGAGCAGGGCGTCAGACGGGTCCAGAACGTTGGTAATAACACCGGTACCGCCCCAGGAATAGAATCGTACTCCGTTTGCCGAATGGGCACCTTCTCCGCAGGCGCTTGCCGGAATGCCTGCAGGCGCAAAACTATTGAATTCCGCGCTGCCCTGGCTGGTCAGTGACTGCAGGCTGGCTTCCATGTTCTGATCGTATCCGCCCCCTGAGAGCAGGTCGATGAGGCCCCCAAGGGCATTACCCAGGGTGCCGGCAAGGCCACTCGCAGGCGATCCGACAATCAGGTCGGCAACCGCAGAGCCTTTGTGGGGCGAGCCAACGGAGGTGACCGAAGCCACCAGATCCGGCCTTACCCGGGCAACGTAGCGGGCTGTTGGCCCACCATGGCTGTGGCCTATCAGATTGACCTTGCCGTGAACGGCCGCAATGGCCTGTACCTGTGGCAGCAGGGCTTCGCCCCTGGCAATCGTGCTGTCCAGTGCGGGCACCTGGGTGGTATAAACATCCGCGCCATTTCTGCGCAGATCCTCTGCGATGCCGTACCAGTAGTCCACACCGACAATAGAGTCGAAACCGAACATGCCGTGAACCAGCACTACGGGGTACCGGGTATCGGCATAATTTGCAGGTTTGGAATTCCACCACCAGGCGGCGGAGGGGGCTGACCAGGCTATGGTCACAACCAGAGCGAGTGTTTTGATCCAGAGTTTCATTGTATTTCCTACAGTTTGAGGTTGTGTTTGTTGTTCAAACTGCGGCTCAACCTAACGGGTTGCTCCAGATACGCCATGCCTGCGCCGTAACACTCGGCCCAGAACCTCTGTGTGCTGACTTCCCTGTTGTTTTTGTTAGATGTTCGCCGTCAGAGCATCTCAAGGGATACGTGACCATAATTTGATCAGTGCGGCTGTATAGTCAACGGTTAAAGGGGCAAACATGCTGCCGCGGGAGTTAAAGTGTGACAGGGCTCACGGGTTGGCCCGGCAAGACATGCCTTTATGCAATGCTTGCCGGGCGCCGGTCCGTAAACCGCGCGTGTGACCTTGCGGGTCAGGGTTGATCAGGCTGCGGCAATCAAAGTGTTGCAAAGACCTTTTTGGCTGCAGCGATCGTTTCGGCGATATCATCACCCGACAAGGCAGCACTGGTGAAGCCAGCCTCGAAGGCAGACGGTGCAAGGTAAATGCCTTCTTTCAGCATGCCCTGGAAGAATTTCTTGAAACGTTCGGTGTCGCAGCGCATGACCTGGTCAAAGCGTGTGATGCTGGGTTCCTCGGTGAAAAACAGACCGAACATGGCGCCTGCGCCCTGGACCGTCAGCGCAATGCCGGCCTCATCAGCAGCGGCTTTGAGTCCATCCCGCAGGGCCAGGGTTTTTTGGGTCAGGCGATCGTGAAAGCCCGGTTCTGAAATGACGTTGAGGGTGGTAAGACCGGCGCACATGGCCAGAGGGTTTCCGCTGAGTGTTCCCGCCTGGTAAACCGGGCCAAGCGGAGAAATGTGTTCCATGATCTCCCGCTTGCCGCCAAAGGCGCCAACAGGCAGGCCACCGCCAATGACCTTGCCCAGGGCGGTCAGGTCCGGAGTGACGCCGTACAGTTCCTGGGCGCCGCCAAGTGATACCCGGAACCCGGACATTACCTCGTCAAAAATCAGCACGGTTCCGTGCTCATCGCAGACTTCCCTCAGGCATTCCAGAAAGCCCGGAGCTGCGGGGATGCAGTTCATGTTTCCGGCAACCGGCTCAACAATAATCGCCGCAATCTCGTCGCCCATTTCTTTGAAGGTTTCGCGCACACCCTCGATGTCGTTGAAATCCAGGGTCAGTGTCAGTTCTGCCAGGCTGGCGGGTATTCCTGGCGAGTTGGGAACCCCCAGGGTCAGGGCGCCGGAGCCGGCCTTCACCAGCAGTGAATCCACGTGCCCGTGATAGCAGCCTTCAAATTTCACAATCTTGTCACGGCGGGTGTAACCACGGGCAAGGCGAATGGCGCTCATGGTGGCTTCAGTGCCGGAGTTCACCATGCGAACCAGATCAATCGAAGGCACCAGTTCGCACACCTTGCGCGCCATGTCGGTTTCGATGGAGGTGGGAGCGCCGTAACCAACGCCAAGATCCACCTGGGCGTGCAGGGCATCTTTGATGCGTTTATCCGAATGGCCGAGGATCATGGGGCCCCAGGAGCCAATGTAGTCGATATAGCGTTTGCCATCTTCGTCGTACAGGTAGGCGCCTTCAGCGTGCTTGAAAAAGATCGGGGTGCCGCCCACGCCCCGGAAGGCGCGAACCGGGGAGTTAACGCCACCGGGAATGTACTTCTGGGCCTGTTCGAACAGGGTTTCGGAGTGCGTCATTTTTGAGAGCTCCTGCTATCGGGGGATTGAAAAGAGTGGGTGATGGCTGGCAAACAGCCTCTGGAATATTCTTGCTTTGTGTTCGATTGCTTCGGGGGTGCCCCCGAAAAGCCCGCCGACAACCGCCAGAAGATCCGCGCCTGCCCGTATGAGCAGCTCGCCGTTCTCTGTGGTAATGCCTCCAATGGCGGTAGCTGGCAGGCCAAGGCGTTTCGCTTGAACCAGTATATCGGGCGCTGCTGCCGGCGCATCCGGTTTGGTTGATGATGTAAAAAACCGGCCGAAGGCCAGGTAGTCAGCACCAGCGTTGGCGGCTGCTTCTGCCAATACAGGATCGGCATGGCAGGTGATACCGATGATGGCGTCATCGCCCAGCAAATAACGTGCTTCTTCGGCGCTGCAGTCTGTCTGGCCAAGGTGCACGCCTGCCGCGCCTACCCGCCTGGCCAGCTTCGGGTCATCGTTAATAAGCAACGGAATGCCGGCGCTGGCACACACGGACTGCAGATTTTGTGCCTGTGCGAGGCGTTCTGCCGCCGGTGCGGACTTTTCCCGGTATTGTATCATGACCGCACCGCCGCGAATGGCGGCTTCCACGGAAGCGGTCAGGGTTGCCGGGGGCGTAAGCCGGCTGTCGGTAATCGCGTAAAGCCCGACCGGAACACGTGTGCTCATCGCTCCCACAGAATACCCCGATCCGGAACCGGCTGGCCCTTGCCCACCTCAAGTGCATGCAAAATGGTTCTGTGTACGTAGTTTTGCGCTTGCGAAATGGCGGCGCGGGCCGAAAGCCTCTGAGCCCGCCCGGCAGCAATTGCTGCTGCAAGCGTGCAGCCGGTGCCATGGTATTCTCCGCCAATGCGCTCGATATCCCAGGACATCGGCGTAGACAAATGGTTGTACAGGGTGTTGGTAAGGTGAATACCGGTGCCGTGCCCGCCCGTGACAAGCACCGATGCGCAGCCGTTGGCGATGAGCCGGGCCGCAGCTTCATCGGGGTCGTCACTTTCACCCAGAAGCGCCAGTTCGAGACCGTTCGGAGTGATCATTTCCGCCAGCGGGAAAAGCCGCTCTTTCATGCTCGCAAGAATGTTTTCGTCGGCCAGGTCACCGCCGCCGGCGGCCTTGATGACGGGGTCGGTTATTACAGGAACATCCGGGTATTTGCCCAGAAATTCCACCAGTACATCCACCACCGCAGCGCTGCCCAGAGCGCCGGTTTTAACAGCATGTATGGGCGCATCACCGGCAATACAGTCGAGTTGCTTGCGAATAAGCTCCGGGTCGATAGCTTCGGCGCTGTAAACATTCCGGGTGTCCTGCACAGTCAGGCAGGTCAGTATCGGCAGCGGGTGGCAGCCTAATGAGGTAATGGCCTGGATATCAGCCTGGATACCGGCTCCGCCAGAAGGGTCCAGGCCGGATAGAACAAGCACCTGAGGGCGAGTGTAGTGTCTGATGGCTAAAGCTCCCTAGAAAGGTTTTACGACGGCCAGAATCACAACGGCCAGCAGGACGAATACCGGCAATTCGTTGAACCAGCGATAGAAAACATGGCTGCGGGTGTTCAGGTCGTCGCGAAACACTTTGACCAGATGCCCGCAGTAAAAGTGATAGATAATCAACAGCCCCACAAGGACAAGCTTTGCGTGCAGCCAGCCCTGGCTGAAATAGCCGGGCAGGTTATAGCTGAGCAGCCAGACACCAAAGATCACGGTGGCAATCATCGAAGGCGTCGTGATGCCCCTGTAGAGCTTACGTTCCATGATCTTGAAACGTTCACGCCCGGGTTCATCCTCACAGGCTGCATGGTAGACAAACAGTCTTGGCAGGTAAAAAATGCCCGCGAACCAGCACACCAGTGAAATTATATGAAAGGCTTTGACCCACAGCATTGATCAGCTCCGTCGGTATTGGTAATAACTTTCTATATCGGATTTGAGCACCACACCATAAACCCGCTGAATCATTGGAGCTACATGGCGCTGAACGTATAGAGCCTCGGCGCTGGTGGTTTCGAATTCATGCAGCGCCTCCTCGAGCGTTGCCTGATATTGTACCGGCGCAATATCCCGGCGGTTAGCCGGGATGTGTATCAGATCAATGAGTTCGCCCGGCGCTTCGCTTTCCTCTTTAGCCATTTCTTCGGAGTCTTCCAGATATCGTGCCAGATCGACCGCCGGTAGCAGTGCAGTGGGGCCGTTACTGCCCTCTACCACCAGCCATTTGGGCCCGGCTTTCAGGGCCTTTTGGGCTTCTTCGACAGTCAGGTGCCTTTCTATCCGCAGAATGCTTTTGTCCATGATTGCGGCCACGGAAACCCGGCGCAAGGCCTGAATAACCGGCGAATGCTGATAACTCAGACCCTGGCTTTTCAGTACCGTCAGAAACAGGGATTTTTTTCCAAAGGCCTCGCTGGTGATCAGTGTCGAGGTGGTAATAATCAGCATACCCGGAAGAATGATGTTCGGATTGCGGGTCAGTTCCATCAAGGCCATCAGCGCGGCGAGGGGGGCCTGCAGTACGGCGCCCATCATCGCGCCCATGCCAAGCATGGCGTAAAAACCAACCGATGAGGCGTGTTGCGGCATGAACTCTGCGCCCACAAGGCCCATGGCCCCGCCCAGGGTTGCACCCATAAACAGGGTGGGGCCGATAATACTGCTGGGCATTCCCAGGCCGACGGTTAATGCGGTAATGACAACTTTTACGACGCCGGCACTCAATAACAACCAGAAACCCAGTTCACCGTTGATGGTTGCATTGACCGTATCGTAACCAATGCCCATGGTTTCGGGTACCAGAACCGCGGCAGGAACCATGAGCACACCCGCAGTGATAACCCGCAGCATAACAGGGCGATGGCTGAAACGGCCCATGGAACCCACCAACTGGATAAAGAGCGCCGCAGCAACACCAATAACAATCGCAATAACCAGTATCCAGGGTATCTCCAGCAGTGAGTTCATGGTCAGCGCCGGAACGCTGAATGCCGGTTCGGCTCCGTATACAACCTGAGTTACAACCGCCGCACTTACGGCGGCAAGAATGATCGGCGTAAAGCCTGCAATGGTATATTCCATCATCACCACTTCCATAGCGAAAATGACTCCGGAGATGGGCGTATTGAACGAGGCGGAAATTGCGGCAGCGCAGCCACACGCCACAAGCGTGCGTATGCTGTTGTTGGGCAGGCGCATCCATTGCCCCATGAGGCTTGAGAACGCGGCGCCCAGATGCACGGCAGGGCCTTCCCGGCCAGCCGATTGCCCGGACACAACGGTTGTAACGCCCAGTATGAACTGAATAAAAGCGCTTTTGGCAGTAATGTAGCCCTGATGGTAATTCAGGCGTTCCATAACGTGCACAACGCCGACCTTGCGGTCTTGGTTTGCAAGGCGATGCAGGAACAGGCCAATGCCCAGTGCGCCGGCAAGTGGCAGCAACCCCCGGGTGAGAATATCCAGGTTCTCAAAGGTTTCTGATGCAAAAATGTCCGATTCATCCCCTGGCAGGAAATGTTCCAGGGGCCACTCGATGGCCAGGCGAAAAACCAGAATCACGCCGCCAGTAACCAGGCCGGACAGCAAACCGAGTATGGCAAGCTGGGGCAACGAATCAACGCCGGAGAGCCTGCCCGGGAAAGTACTCATCAGGTTTTCTTTAATCCGATGCCAGGTATTTTTCATGTATGCCGGTATTCCGGTATGGAGGAGGATGGCTTGCCAGAGAATTTCTGACAACATTGTAACCGTCGGCCTGCAAGCTGCAATAAGTCCTTGGTTTATCATGATAGACTAGGCCATCAAGCTACCAGGCTACAGAGCATGGCTTTTAACATCCTGACCCAACCTCGCTGGAGTGAAAGTTGATTAAAGTAGGTATCGTGGGTGGCACCGGGTATACCGGCGTCGAACTCCTCAGAATTCTCGCAGTTCATCCGGAAGTAACGGTTAGTTGCATTACCTCAAGGTCGGAAGCCGGAATGCCGGTGGCCGATATGTATCCGAACCTCCGGGGGCACTTTGATCTGGCATACTCAGAGCCGGATGCCAGTGTGCTGGCGGCGTGCGATCTGGTGTTTTTTGCAACACCGCACGGGGTTGCCATGCGAATGATCCCGGGGCTGATGGAATCCGGTGTGCGGGTTGTCGATCTTTCTGCTGACTTCCGTATCAAGGATTTACAGGTTTGGTCCGAATGGTATGGCATGCCCCATGAGTCGCCGGAGTGGGTCGAAAAAGCGGTTTATGGTTTGCCTGAAGTGGTGCGCGACGAAATAGCCAGGGCGCAGTTGGTTGCCAACCCCGGGTGTTATCCGACTGCCGTTCAGCTGGGTTTCCTGCCTTTGCTGGAGCAGGGGCTGGTTGATCCTTCACGGCTGATTGCGGATGCCAAATCCGGCGCCAGTGGCGGTGGCCGGCAGGGCAAAATCGGAATGCTGCACGGTGAGGTAGGTGAAAGTTTTAAAGCCTACGGCGCATCAGGACACCGTCATTTGCCTGAAATTCGCCAGGGTTTGTCGGCGGCTGCGGGCACGGAAATCGGTGTTACGTTTGTGCCGCATCTGGTTCCGATGATTCGCGGTATTGAAGCAACGCTTTATGCAGAGATGAAAAATCCTGCGGATTTTGACCGGCTGCAAGCATTGTTTGAAGGGCGCTATCGCAACGAGCCGTTTGTGGATGTTATGCCTTTCGGCAGCCATCCCGAAACCCGCAGTGTGCGCGGTGCCAATCTTTGCCGTATGGCGCTGCACCGCCAGGAGCGGAGCAACATTGTTATCATTTCGTCGGTTATCGACAACCTGGTAAAAGGAGCTGCTGGCCAGGCAATCCAGAACATGAATGTCATGTTTGGTCTGAAGGAAACGCTGGGTCTTGAAGCACCTGCACTGCTGCCTTGAGGAACGTCAGTGAGCGAACAACGCAAACCGGCTGAGGAGTATGTGGTTATCCGGCACCGGCCGGGCTACAGGTTCAGGCGCGCAGCTCTTCTTGTAAGTTTGACGCTTGTGGCAGCAGCTGCGGGCTACGCTGCGGGTCTGGCTCAGGGCGGTTTCCGTTTTTCCAGTGCTGAAGCCTCTAACGAACAACTGAAAGACAGGGTTGCCAGGCTGGAAAGCAATTATCGGGATGCCCGGCAGCAACTGGTTAATCTCGAGCGTGGCAAGCTGATTGATCAGCAGGCGCTGAACGAAGCCAGGAAAATAATTGTCGATCTGGAAACCCGTGTTGGTGCCCTGCAGTCCGACCTGACGTTCTATAAAAATATCATGGCGCCCTCGGAAACCAGTAAAGGTTTACAGGTTGATCGCTTTTCGCTGGGCAGTGATCGCCAGCCAGGTGTTTATAATTTCAAGCTGGTGCTTACCCAGGTTGGCAATAACAAAAGTTATATTGCCGGTGTCGTAGCGGTTAATATCATCGGCATGCGCAATGACGAGAAAGAAGTTATCGCTTTGCGCGACCTTTCTCAGGACATAGAAGATCTCGGGGTGAAATTCCGCTTCCGGTATTTTCAGGATGTAGAGGGCAAGCTGACACTGCCCGATGACTTCGAACCATTGGAAGTGCAGGTGGTTGCGCAGGCTCAGGGGCGCAAATCCTCGCAGGCCGAACGGACATTCAACTGGGATGATTTAACGGAGAACTGACAATGCTTGGCAAAAAAAAACAGAAGCCCCGCCGGCCCACGGGTAGTTTCGACACGCTGATTTCATCACGCACGACTATAGAGGGTGATGTGCATTTTTCCGGCGGTCTGCATGTCGACGGCCGTATTCGTGGCAAAGTACTGGCTGAAGATGGCAGTGATGCGGTCTTGCGGGTCTCCGAGGTGGGCGAGATTACCGGTGATATAGCAGCGCCCCATGTGATTATTAACGGCACGGTTCACGGAGACGTATATGCGTCTGCGCATCTTGAACTGGCGGAAAAGGCAGCCATTAATGGCAGTGTGTACTACAACCTGATCCAGATGGCGATGGGCTCCTCGGTCAATGGCAATCTTGTTCATCAACGCGAACCTAAGGCGCTGCTGACCCAGGAAAAAAACACAACCAACGAGGCTGAGAATGCTTCAGCCGATGCAGAGGCCAGAGAGCTGGCGGAAGAAGAGGGTGGTGGAAAATCCGAATAGTTGATTGTTTTACTCAGGAATACCATAATCCCTCAGGTCTTATCAGGTAATCCGGAGGCGAACTTGAGTGTAGTTCAGCAGCAAATGGCAACACCACTGTTCTTCAGTGACAGTGCGGTCAACAAAGTACGTGAACTGGTTGAGGAAGAAGACAACCCGAGCCTGAAGCTGCGCGTGTTTGTTACAGGCGGTGGCTGTTCCGGATTTCAGTACGGGTTCTCATTTGACGAAACTCAGGATGACGAGGACACAGTCATCGAGCGGGATGGTGCCGTTCTTCTGGTAGATCCCATGAGTTATCAATACCTTGTGGGAGCCACCATTGATTATCAGGAAGGCCTGCAAGGTTCCCAATTCGTTGTGCAAAATCCCAATGCCAGTTCCACCTGTGGTTGTGGAAGTTCGTTTACCATTTGAGATTCCAGGGTCGATAGCGTTTGGAAGAGCGGGGATAGCCTGCGGTGTCAGGCCGGGTATATGGCCCCGAGTATTCGCGGCCCGGAAGCACCCGTTGCCTCTGCAAGGTTACCCGGTTTGCCGTTGATCGTTTGCCGGGCCAGCCATGCAAATGCGGTTGGCTCTACCCACTGGGGGTCAATACCAAGTTCAGCTGTGTTCAACAAGCGAACGGGAGTAAGCGCCTGCGATAGCTCATTCATAAATACCCGGTTCCGGGTTCCACCCCCGCAGGCATAGACTGTCATAGGCAAGGATTGAGGGATTTGCCGCACGGCTGTTATCACCGAAAGCTTCAGCAGTGTGCGCTGAACATCTTCGGGTCGGGTTTCGGGATGCCGCTGCACCATAGTTTTAACCCACTGAAGATTGAACTTTTCCTTTCCGGTGCTTTTGGGCGCTGGCCGTTCGAAGTAGGCATCTGAAAGCATATCTCCCAGCAGGGCCTGATCAACAATGCCTTCCTCGGCCCATTGGCCATCTTCATCAAAGGGGCGGCCTGTCTGATCCTGGCACCAGGCATCCATCAAGGCGTTTGCCGGGCCTGTATCGAAGCCGGTTACAGGCTTCTCCGGGTTGGAAGGAATCCAGGTGATATTGGCGATGCCGCCGAGGTTGAGAATGCATCGATCTTCGTTTTCAGAGCCGAAAAAATGTTTGTGAAAAGCCGGAACCAGGGGGGCGCCTTGCCCGCCGGCGGCCATGTCCCTGCTGCGGAAATCCCCCACAGTAGTAACCCTGGTTTTTTCCGCAATGATCGCAGGGTTGCCTACCTGAAGAGAAAAGCGCCCGGGCCCTGACGGTTGATGACGCAGGGTTTGCCCGTGGCTCCCGATAGCGGAAACCGTTGACCTGTCTATACCGGATTTCCGGATCAGGTTTTCAGCGGCATCCGCAAAGAGGGTGCCCGTCAGGGTGTCAAGCTCTCCGATTTCATCTGGCGTGGCCTGGTTTTGACTGGCCAGTTCCAGGCGATGACGCAGGTCTTCGGGGTAAGGGGAGGAATGTGTTTCATGAATGCAAACAATTTTGTCCTGGAAGGACACCAGCACGGCATCTATGCCATCCATGCTGGTGCCGGACATCAGCCCGATCCAGGTATCCATGGGCCTCAGTCTTCCGAGGCCAGGGCGAGGTGCTGGTAGTTTTTCTTGAACGCATCAAACTGGGCGATCTGCTGCCCTGCAAACTTTTTGAAGCGGACCATTTCTGTGGCAGGGATGGGTTGGGCATCCGGCAGCTTTACCGTCCGCGAGTTTCGTGGCGAGCCATTTAACCGGAATTCGTAGTGCAGGTGTGGCCCGGTCACCATGCCGGATGAACCGACATAGCCAATTGTTTCACCTTGTTTTACCCGCGTGCCGTTTTTGATGCCTTTGCCGATCCGGCTCATGTGTGCGTACAGGGTTGTTATGTTGTCGCCATGTTTCAGGACGACTGTTCGGCCATAGCCACCTTTCCATCCGGCAAACTGGACCCGGCCATTACCGGCAGCCTTGATTGGCGTGCCCGGTGGTGCGGCATAGTCTGTTCCTTCGTGTGGGCGCACAACATCCAGCACCGGATGGCGGCGCTGAAGGTTGAAGGGAGAAGAAACTCTGGCACTGATGGGCGTGCGCAGGAAAGCCTTGCGCATGCTTTTCCCGTCAGGGGAGTAGTAGTCGCTCTCGCCATTGCTGTCGGTGTACAGGAGCGCGAGATTCTCCTCGCCGCGGTTTATAAAGCGGGCAGAGAGGATGCGGCCTGTGTCGAATTTTTCACCGTCAAGGTACAGTTCCTCATAAACCACTTCAAACCGGTCACCTTTACGAACATCGTAAACAAAGTCGATATCCCAGCCGAAAATCCCTGCCAGCTTCATGGTGAGCCTGTCATTGAGCCCGGCGTCACGGGCTGCAAGGTATAGAGAGTCGTCAATGGTGCCGGAAGCAAATGCCGGCCTGGGCTCCGGTTTCCGTATTACTGTCTCGCCGCTGAAAGTGCCTTCCTGTCTGGCAATCTTCAACGTTTCCAGCAGGTTGCGCTGGAGCTCAACCGCAGCAAGCCCGCCTTCGCTGTCGATCCCGAAACGGATAGTCTCACCAGCGTAAAGGCGCTGGATCTTGTCAGCCTCTCCTTCACCATGAATAACGGAGAGCATCATGCCGTCGTTAAATCCGGCCTTTTTAAACAGGGATGACAAGGTGTCGCCGGATTCAATATCAAAGGACTGCCACTTCAGGCGGGGCTCTGACTCAACCGGTGCCGGCTCCGGAGTATTTTCAGCAACTTCCGGGCCGCTTTCCGCAGCGGTATCTTCAGGCTGGCTTTCAGACTTAACAGACTTTTCAGGCGTCCGAGCCTGTTTTTGTCGCGGCTTTTGCGAGATGATTTCTGAGGCTGTGCCCTGCTCCAGATCCAGAGCGTAGGACATGCGTTTGGCCTCAACGTCCGCGCTGGGGCTCATAAGAATAGCGGCAGTTACCACCACGGTTGCAGCGGCGGCGATGGTAATATGGGTTTTCGGGAACGTTTTCAGCACGTGTTGCATCCGTTTTAATCGGTATTCCGGCAGCTTGTGCTACCCAATTAAAGCTGTTGTTCAAGTATAGACCAACAGATTACCCCATAGAAAGCATGTGGAACAGCTTGAAACATTACGGTTATTGCGCTGCTGGCCGGATTTCTTGTGACAGCGTTGATATAATAAGCGCGCCCGCAATGCCCGGATTCGTTTAAAAACTGAGCAGTTACACTGTAGCAAGACGCCGGGTAACTCACAGATTTCTTTTGTTGAAGTCTGTAACTGATCATTTCGTGAAACTGACTGGAGTTGAATAATTCATGGCATCTATTGATGAAGCGCTGGCCATTATCAAAAGGGGCGTAGACGAGCTGATACCGGAAGAAGACCTGGTTGCCAAGCTGAAAGAAGGTCGTCCCTTGCGCATCAAGGCAGGTTTTGATCCCACGGCCCCCGATCTCCATCTCGGGCATACGGTGCTCATCAATAAATTGCGGCAGTTTCAGGACCTTGGCCACCAGGTCATCTTCCTTATTGGCGATTTCACGGGAAAGATCGGGGATCCGTCTGGTAAAAGTGCTACCCGGCCCCCGCTTTCAGATGAGCAGGTTGCGCAGAACGCAATTACCTATAAAGAGCAGGTGTTCAAGATTCTCGATCGTGAGAAAACCCGGGTGGTTTTCAACTCCGAGTGGATGAGCAAGCTGAGCGCGGCGGACATGATTCGCCTGGCGGGCCAGTATACGGTTGCCCGCATGCTGGAGCGGGATGATTTCACCAAGCGCTACCGCGCAGAGCAGTCTATCGCCATCCATGAATTCCTCTATCCATTGATTCAGGGTTACGACTCTGTCGCCCTCGAGGCAGATGTTGAACTGGGTGGTACGGATCAGAAGTTCAATCTTCTGATGGGGCGTATTTTGCAGAGGCATTACGGCCAGGCGCCCCAGGTCGTTATTACCATGCCGATTCTGGAAGGGTTGGATGGCGTCCAGAAAATGTCCAAGTCCCTGGGTAATTATATCGGTGTCAACGACTCTCCCGGAGAAATGTATACCAAGCTGCTTTCTGTGCCCGATGATTTGTTGTGGCGTTACTTCGAACTCCTGAGTTTCAGGCCTCTGGCCGAGGTGAATGAATTCCGGAGTGCCGTGGATGGAGGGGCAAATCCCCAGGACTACAAAAAACTTCTGGCAGAGGAAATTATTACCCGCTTCCACAATGAAGAGGCAGCCCGGACGGCTCACAAGTCTGCTGGTAACCGGGTCGCTTTGGGAGAGATTCCCGAGAATGTGCCGGAGGTGGAGGTTTCTCTGGATGGTCAGCGGGAAATACTTATGCCCTCTGTGCTGCGTTTGGCTGGATTGGTGAAAAATGGAGCAGCTGCGCGGGATGTTCTGGGGCGCGGTGCGGTTTTTGTGGATGGCCAGAAGTTTGAAGGTGACCGGACTTTTGTTGAGGGGGATACCTGCGTGATTCAGGCCGGAAAGAAGAAAATTGCCCGGGTATTGATCACTGCATGACCGATTTTGGGTAATTTTGAGTTTATTTCAAAAACCCCGTTGACAGTTCTGCGGGTGTCTGTAGAATGCGCATCTCCTTCGAGGGGTACACCGCTGAGGCGGGGTGATTCTGGAAGGGCAACTGTTTGAAAGTATTGAAGAAAGCGGAGTTTAACTTTCTTCAAATAAACGGTTGACAAGGCGGCGGATCGATGTAGAATACGCCACCT